>Ga0153966_100642_pt1:0-5000 | contig 10488 bp, 7 predicted proteins | sample TSFL050MetaG_FD_104738 | JGI IMG/M metagenome (GOLD analysis project Ga0153966, IMG submission 104738) | Attine ant fungus gardens microbial communities from Florida, USA - TSFL050 MetaG | ecosystem: Host-associated > Fungi > Mycelium > Unclassified | place: USA: Florida, Paynes | collected... | reverse complement strand
CTCTTTTGGTCTATCTACATTCCAGGAAATTCATACGCTCCACGGACGGAGCAAAAAGCGGAGTCTTGGTCAGAGCAAGCCGACCTATTCTATTACCAGACATAATTGGGAGAAGCTCATCCGAAACTAGAGCTAGAAAGGCCTTATTTCGTTTCGTTCCTGTTCTTCATTTCCTTCTTATCGAAAAAAAGGGGGATTTATCATATTTAGAATCTTTCTGTGGTGTGCTCCGTTTACTATTCTTTCGTACTTTCTTCTCTTTACCACGCGATAGGTCAGCGAAGCGTGAGCGGGCGCGGAGAAGGAAAGGCCAAAGACTTCAGCCTAACGGGAATGAGCAAGGACGAAATGACAAGATGAGGTGCCCTGGGCACCCCCAAAGAAGGGTCGAAGTTTTTGGGCCTGTAGCTTTACCCGTCCCCCCTTCGTCGGGCGGTGCTTGTGTGGGGGGTGCGCCACCAGAAATCGGGCTTGAAGCTCTCACCTTACCAACGAGCCGACAGCTGATGGCTGTTGGTCACGACTACTACAAAAAAGCTCCAATGAAGATGAATATTTCACATGGAGGAGTGTGCATCTTTATGTTGGGTGTTCTTCTGTCGTGCGACCCGGCGGCTTATGTGCGACCTGTGGCCCACGCCTCCTATTTGTTCAGGGCGGGCGGCGTGAACTCTGATTCGATCCGGGTATTCAATCCCGCCGCTGAGATGCTCAGTTGACTCCTTAACCTTGATAGGAAGATGGCTTATTCAATAATTCGTGCATAAGGGTAAGGAACTTTGGATGAACTAATGCGAATGGGTGTAAGCCTCGCTGCTCGGAAACACCCAGTGCTGACCACACTGAGAGACACGAAAGCGCAGGTAACGCCAGTTGGCGAAGTGGCGTTAAGCATCCCTAGCGGTACGAAAAGAGAGGTCGTGATGATATCATCTACGTCCGTACCGCTCCTCGTGGAGTAGATCCCGCATCCAACCAAGTCTTTGACCAGGGAACGGGATAATCCCCACTACCGCTGGCAGGCCAGCCGGGCCGTGAGCACGGTGGGGATGGGCTTCCCAAAAAGCCAGCCCGGGCCGGGGTCAGTATAGAATGAAGGGGACGGCCCTAATGTTGTGTTGGCAAAGCCAACTTCTTGGGTTTCGGGCGGAGAAAAGCGGACGTGGGGACTCGGGTCGGGGCGCAGCGTAACTAAGGGATTCCATTTAGGGCGAGACAAAATGGGCGGGCACGGGCGGTCTGGTGTCCGATCCGATTGGTCAGACGACGACTACTTCACTTATTAGATTAGTATTAGCCGCCTGTCCCGGAATGGAATGGGATGGAATAGAAAAAACGGGAAGCGCTATCGGGTCGGTTTGGAGGGATAAGCTTGTGAAGAAGGAAGCTTATCCCCGCCCCGACTGTCAGCTGCTGGCTCTCTCCATCTCTCCTAAACTTCCCCCGGGTTTCGGCCCGAGCTGTATGAGGCAGAAACTCGTCCCACGTACGGTTCGGAGGCCGAGCCCCACCCCAGCAGTAAGGGTGCGGCTTAGGTTAACTAACACAAAGAAGATACAGTTCACTCAACGATTGCCTTTGGGTTCCGAACTCCATATGGGGAAGGAGCGTTGTTGTTTGCAAGGTCTCGATTATTTACATGGACCCACTTCTCATTCAATTTGTGGGAATTTTCTGATCTATAAACCGTCCCTAACTAACGATCGGCTCGTGTTTGAGGATGATGAATCACTTCGTGTCGACCTGTTGCCAATAAACTTTCCGGCCTCATATGAGAATGGAAAACTGGAGCATTTTCTGCATCGGTGGATGAAGAATCGCGAACATAATAATTTCTGGTTGACCATGTTCCCAGAAAAAAGATACTTTCAAGAAACGACGAACACGACTGAAGTGGCTATACATACAAATCCATTTACGGATCTATATGCTCCGATTGGAACTTCCAGTTCCAGAACAGGTGGCTGGTATACTACCATAATGAAACTGCCTTTTATTTTTTTTATTCGGATCGGATTTATGTTGGCTTCGTTGGGAGGATCGCGTAGTTTGTTACGTCAGCTCCAAAAGGATAAGTTGCCTTGGAATCGAGAAAGTTACGTGGAGTTCATAATTGCATAAAAGGAGTCAAAGTAAAGTAGTGGCTGCGGCGCGTTGAGGCACTTCTTCGACGGTTCCCGTACGCCCGGCCTGCCGGCCCACTCTGAAGAATTCATGGGTCGGCAGGCGGGCGAGACAGAATGGGCGGGCACTACTAACCAAGCCAAGCCCAGTTCCCGCCGATAGGCGCAGGTAGCTTGCTTCCAAGCCTTGCCTTATATGATAGTTGTGGCCATGGCCCGAAGGAGCCTTAAGCACTTGTACAATGCTTCAAGTCAAGGCTCCCTCCCACTCGTTGCCCAGAGCCTTGACTTTCCATGTTTTTAGTAAAATGCGCGCTACAACTAGCACTTTTTTCTCTGATAGGCTCGCTTCTTCAAGCTCCACCCCTTATTGAAAAAAAAAAGCGCTAACGCTTACTTTTTTATATAATACCTTCTTTCTACTTCTTTCTCAAAGTAAAGCAAGCAACCTTTCGCCTTTATTTTTTTGAGGAGATATAAAAAGAAGCAACCTTACTAAGCAAACGTAGGCTTGGCCTCGAAAGCAAGAAGCAACGGCTTTCGCGCTTGTTGGAGCTATTAAGCATCTTAGACTATTCCATTCCATTTTTCAGCTGGACAGAAAAGTGGAAACTCCCGCGGGATCCTCTTTCTGCGGGATGCTCTTTTGCGCTACGATGGAGTTTTTTACTCTTTAAGTGCGCCACTCCTTCTTTTGTCCTGTATCTGTAGCTGCTTTTCCCGCGCTCTCTTTTATCCCGCCGAAGGTCCCCCTTACGTAATAGGGGTTAAGTTAAGGGGGGTGCACACCGTGGTCAAATCTGCATGAAAAACCGCGGGGAATCATTAGTATTAAGTATTATGCTCCCGCACCCCCTATCTCTTAAAGGCTCTGCGCTCCCGCATTCTGATTGATCCTGTGCAATGTTGTAATCCTGCTGTTCCTTTATCCCCCGCTCCGCAGCTGCTGGAGACTTAGTCATATTTTGAGCCTTTTGCGGTACTTATTGATGTTATGGGGGATTACTTGGGTTGGCCGGACTCTTTGTTTGCGAAGGCCGAAGGACTGAAAAATGAGGTTTTTGCTGTTATTGGACAGAATTGGTGCCGTTTTCCCACGCCTCATTTTCCATAATATGATTATGAGCTGCAGAACGCTTGAAGCTGGAATTTTAGCATTGAATTTGGAACACAGAGGCCAAACTACGCTCCTAGGCTCCCTTCTTCGAGGTTGATTCCCCCAGATCAAATGACAAGGAGCCAAAAGCGAAGATGGCAGCGGAGGAATCTGATGGCTAGGCGAATGGGGGGTTGAATACTCCGAGTCAACAGGGTTGCTTGGAAAGCCTCAGAAGAGCCGTGATAAAGAACAGTCTCGGAATAAGGAGCCCGAAGGGAAAGAAAAGCGGGATATGGATCAAATCCTCCTCCCCCAAAATGTACCAAACTCAACATAGATGGATCAGCTGCTATGGGAGAGAGTGCAGGTGCTGGTATCCTGAGAAAGAGTTAAGGTCAAATTTTTTTTCCTTCTCTTCATTCTATCACAATGGTACTAACATGATGGCTGAGACTAGAGCTCTCAGAGATGGGTTCAAACTATGTTCTGATAAGGGCATCCAAGTGAATGACATCGAATCTGATTCCAAAGTTATGGTGGACTCCATCCTTGGTCTTATATCCACCCCTTGACATGTGCTTTACTTGATCAGAGAATGCATCAGCTTATTGTCTTCTGGCATGATGGTTTCTCACATCTATAGACAAGGCAACTCAATTGCAGACTTCTCATGCTTACTCTCACAGGTCTGATTGCATCGTTGAAGCTGCTTCTTTTCTCTTGCAAACAAGCCTACTACAATGACAAGGAAGGCCTTTACTCTTCTTCCTGTTCCCGGAATGCTTTCTTTCATCAAAGTCAGGTAAGAAATAGAAAAGGTACAACTCGTACAACTAAAGGCTTGTCAATTCTTGGTGTAATACTCACTCTCAAATGATGGGTGTCAGAATATCTCACTTTTCAGGCAGTCTCATCTGTGTAAGAATTAGGAATTCCTCTTCCAACTCGTCCCAGAATGGGCGTTATGGCAAAGAACAAGAAGAAAACTAAAGAGGAAATTTGTCCAATAGTCACAAATGGTGCCTCCACAGGTTGACATCCGATCCAACCTAGTAGTAAGCAATCCGCCAAAAGCAACCAAAATATTCCTTGGTAAATCGGGCGAAAACTTGAACTACGTACATACATACTTTTAAAAAAAGGTAAAGCCAACAGACATATAAAAACTAGTGCTATTGCGGCTACACCTCCCGCTTTGTCAGGTATACTACGAAGAATGGCATAGATCGGTAGGAAATACCATTCCGGTACAATATGAGGCGGGGTGGACATCGGATTAGCAGGTATATAATTGTCGGGATGCCCCAAAACATTAGGAGCATAAAAAATAAAAATGGAAAAAAAGATAGCAAAAGCTACCCAACCTACTAGATCCTTTACATAAAAATAAGGGTAAAAAGCAATTTTATCCATCTCTGAATGTACACCCAATGGATTATTTGATCCATATTGATGCAATGCGGCCAGATGAAGAAGACTGGCGCCTACTAAAAGAAAGGGGAGTAAATAATGAAGACTAAAAAAACGATTTAAGGTGGCATTGTCCACGGAGAAACCACCCCAAAGCCAAGTCACTATGGTATCTCCTACTACAGGTATGGCGCTAGCTAAGCTTGTAATTACTGTAGCCCCCCAAAAGCTCATCTGACCCCAAGGTAGTACGTATCCTATAAAAGCTGTCACAATCATTAATAGTAAGATTACAACTCCGAGACACCAAACAAATTCCCTAGGACTGCTATAACTCGCATAATATAGACCACGAAAAAGATGAAGGT
>Ga0153966_100641_pt1 | contig 10516 bp, 12 predicted proteins | sample TSFL050MetaG_FD_104738 | JGI IMG/M metagenome (GOLD analysis project Ga0153966, IMG submission 104738) | Attine ant fungus gardens microbial communities from Florida, USA - TSFL050 MetaG | ecosystem: Host-associated > Fungi > Mycelium > Unclassified | place: USA: Florida, Paynes | collected... | reverse complement strand
GTCCAGGTGGGCGGGTGGTGGGTCAAGTGCCTGGACAATGGGAGTGCATTTGTAATTTCTATCCATGTGACAAAGATTGTGTTGGACTCGACTCGCAGGCATGCCAATACAAGTGCTTGTTCATTGTTTGAATTCATCTACTTTGAATGAATAGATCTATTTATCCTGGAAAGTACTATAAAGTGGTTACATTAGTCGAGTTCAATGGTCATTGTGTTATCCAGTCATTATGGAAATACAATGTTGGTACATTTTGTGATAAAATTTGAAGGTCCTCAAACTATAGAACTGAGTATAGCTGAAAATGTATGTTAGATATTGAGGGGGGCACCTGCAGAGTGAGTTTGATCAGTCATGGGATTTGAGGCATTATTATTTGATAACAAGGATTTTCGTAGGAACAAGTTTCCGATCATACCTTCAATTTTGCTTGATTTGTGACTCTTAAAATGGTTTTGCAATCCAGATCTACACAACGGTAAGTCCTTTGGGCAGTCCAATATCTGTCTCTGATCCATCTAGTCTGAGATCACAAACTGCAATTTGTTAGTTTTGGGCACCAGCTACATGGTACTGACAGACACTTTGATTCCATAAGCACTGATGACATGGGTAAACATAAACATCTCATGGCAGACAAATAATTATTGATTAGGGTTTGATGTCAACTGAAACAAGGTCCGCCTGAGTAATGTGTCATACGTGCAAGTGCAGATAACTTGTGGCTAGAATAAATCAGTGTATCAAGCGACAACACCCAGAGCATGACATGTGACCAGTTGACAGGTACATTGATGCCATTCTGGTGAGCTCATGTAGAAAACCTCTGAAAGAAGATGCAATACTAGTCACCATTGCGGTGTGTCATGATAGTTGTTATCATCATCATCAGTTAGGAGAACACGGAGAACACGGAATGAGTGGCACAACGTGGTACTAATACCAAGCGTTGCGTTATGTAATCAACCTAGTAATTCTTTGTTTACCCGTTACCACGGTGCCTGCCCACTACGAATCTCATCAACAATTCAGTGCTAGCAGATAACAAGTGGAAGAGGCATTGAGTTGAACTGCCGGCTACCAGGATTTAGTAACTCCTGAATTTTTTGAACACCTCATTTTCCTTCTACAACTGTTTTTGTGTCTCATCGAACTCGACAAGACACATCTACTTTCCAAACGACTATAGGGGACCTTTGATTTGCTGCCAAGTTGATCAATGTCAATGTCAACCGACTCGGACACTCAGGGGATCATTGAGCAACGAGTGGTTCCTGCTCTCTCTCGGACACCCCCTAACAGAGTACTGAACTACCAACCTCGCAACCTCGGTCATATTGATCTGACCGAAGTGGATACATCCAACGACCACAACGTGCATATTGACTTGACTGTGGAATCGGATCCGGATGAACCAGTATTTCTTTGCCACAAATCAACTTCAAAAAACAAACGAACTGAGGACGAGGAAATTAGATGGAGGAGGAGGGAGGAGACGGTAAGCCGGAAGAAGAGGAAGGAAACGAAAAGAGTGAAATCCCACAGTGGTGTCTCCTTTGAAAGGTCGCCAGGAAGGGAGAGTGGCGTAAAGAGTGATCTTCGGCAAGTGTATGTGTCACCGTTCGGGTATCTATGCGAGCCAACGTTAATGATAGGTCTGATCGAGCTCTGAGTCATGGTTCATCGCCCACAATCCGTTCCCCAAAATCACATTCAAGGCCTATGGTGATTGCTCTTTGTAATTTTGGTGTGTTATATCATTGAGCATGCGCATCAGCCTCGTTCCTTCAATTGTGATCCTGAGTTTCCTCGCAAGAAGACACGTAGTTGGCTGAGGGAGCAAGACAATGATGCTTCTCCCCGGTTGCTGCACCTTCAGACCGACGTACCAGCTAAGCAAACATCTCAAAGTCCATTTCCAGAACTTATGGAAGTGTCCTCTCTACAATTTGGATCAGCATCTACCAAGGAATCAAGACTACCTTCTTCTCAATCACACCATTCTTCACGGCTAGATTCAGAGGATATAAGGTTGGAAGACCCCGTACCTTCAGGATCCACGCTTGATAGACGGAAGCTCCTATCCGAGTCAAATGCTGAGGATTCTGATTCTGAAGAGGAATATGAACATATACATCTCGGGTTTACGCTTCAAGACGAGTTTCGTGTGAGTCCTTTCCTTCACTCGTGACCTTTTTTGATTTTCGGAAGTGGAATGTACCGACATGTGTCAAAGACAATGCCGAAGTCATAGATATTCTCAGCGAAAAGCTCTCATTGGAAAAGAACAATAACGAGTTATATTATGCCGAAGCTTTCAATACGTCTGGAGCGGACCTCAAACGTGTTACAGTATCCGCCATGGAACAAATTTTCATTTGGCAGCAGGTAAGCAACTCTATCTCTGGAAGGCATTGCTCTGTGATTCTCGCCGTAGTTTCATCAACTCAAGAAACTCCCATCTGCAAGCCAGCCTCTCAAAAGACCGACAACATTTAGACCCGAGTCAGGACATCCATTGACACGATTGGATGGGAAACCAATGAAGGTGAAAACATGGTTCAAGTCCGGTCCCGGCGGTATGACAATCAACCTACATAAATATAACGCTAATTCGCGTTCTAGCTGTAAATTGTATTGAACAGAATGGAGGCTGGCTTGCTATTGGATGCTCTCGCATGGGGGGTCACGTCGACCTTCCAGATGGTAAATGCTGTTGAGTTTCATTTGTTTACTTTTTGATAACAGAATTCCAGAGGAGATAAACAATTATAATTGTGATGGATCTTTATACACTTGGAATCAGTACCTAGTTGTGCCTGAACGTGGACACAGTAGAATCCCTCAAGTCAGAGAGGATGCCGAAGACAGTGAAGCAGATGAGTGGGACAGAAGATATGATCGTACACGCAACAGTCACCACACTTTATTTGAAAAACATTATAGTGTCAATGATGTCAAATTCAACAACTCTGGGTGAGCGGTGTCCCAAGAGTCAATCATTGTACTGAAACAGGGTTCCAGGTCCAGGTTTGTCTCAACTGGGATGGATAAAAAGGCCAGGGTCTGGAGAAAGAAGAAAGCGGAAAATGTTTGGGTTGGATATGATCGTGAGTTAAATTGATTTTTATCGAGCATATTCCTAATGCGCACTTATCAGTTGACAGATATAGGGATGGAGTGCCCCACGATGTCACATTCCAGCCCGGAAAACAGGATCAAAATGTGATTGCTGTTTGTGCGAAGTTTGTCTTTTTTTATGACTGATAGATATACCTCAGATCACTGACCTTATCTTGTAGAGACATCCATGTGTATTCGAGCCTCACGCGTCAGGCCAACAAAGCCAAAACTGTGCTGAAACTAGGTTCAAGATTAGATCCCGATTATCACACGGGTTCAGTCCTGTGGGACACCAGTAGGAAAAACATTCTATATGCATCATCTGAGCCAGCGGGAGACGACCAAGTCGGCGTACACAAGATTTTTGATGTGAAGAGAGGTCGAGAAATAGTGAAGCTGGGGGTAAATGAGGCGGGGGATGCAATGGCCCTTGACCATAATTACGGAGGTTGGGCTCGCGTTTCCTTCATGTCCATAATTTCTCATTTCCACGACGGACAGCTCTCGCGTTAGCAACAAAAGGCGAAGAACATTTCTTACGTCTATTTGACGTTCGCAGGCTTCAAGCATGCCAAACTCAGGACATTGTCATTGAATCGTTTTCGCGCCCGACTCACGGATCCGCATGCGATACTGAAGTCTCTTGTATGACATTCAGCCCGGATGGTGTGTACCTTGCCCTGTCACGATCGGACAATAGGGTGCACCTCTACGACTCAAGGATGATTGGAAAGGGTGTCATGTTGGAATATCGACATAAATCAGCTCGCTTTATCCCCCAGTCCCAGGAGGTGTTTGGTGTCATACGTGCACAATGGGTCATCACTCGTTCTGGACAATATAGGCTTCTGAGCGGAGGGGAAGATGGTGAGTTCACTGATAAAAATGTTTTGTTGAACTGGTTGATCAAAATATCTGTACTTAGGTTGTGTACGAATGTGGAATCCAATGTGGTCGAATGAAGAACTGTCAAATGGTCGAGCGATAGCTGAGGTTGACTCTGATATTGGAATCTTCTCGGTTGGTGATCCTTTGAACGGCGAGTATGAACTGGTAGTGTGAGTTTGCAAGTTCAGTTTATATTTTCAGGTGGTGTTGACATCCTCCCAACCTAGTGGCGATTCTTCGGGTGTAGTCACAATTTTTGAAGGTCTTTTGAAGTATCTATGACATGAGACATGACGTCTTGAATTTCGTCTTGAATTTTTGTTTATTAAGTTGCTTGAGCTTCCCAAATCACAGAGGTGCCAGACACTTGGATGTAAAAAATTAATGTGGTATTGTTCTTTAGGCATGCTGGATGGTTTCCCTAATATTACCTTATGGATTTGATCTACTCAGATAATCGGTCCGCAACAACCACATGGGGAAAACCCCGGGAACAAACAAGCTTAATGATGTCTGGCCCTCTCTTCTCTGCCTTTTTGAGATTTCTTCCCACCAACAGCTCCACCATGCCATCCATTGAAGACCCATCATATCTTGGTTTTGATCTGTCAACACAACAATTCAAAGCCATCTTGATCAAGGACGATTTGCGTGTGCAGCACGAAGTCGCGGTTCATTTTGACCGTGATTTGGGAGCGAAATATGGTGTGACGAACGGCGCTATCAAAGGTCCCGGAGAGGGAGAGGCTACAAGTCCGGTGGCCATGTGGATTGAGGCAATTGATCTATTGATGGAGAGAATGAAAGATAGTGGTGTGAATTTCAGTTCTGTGTCTGCGATTTCTGGTGCCAGTCAGGTTAACCTTTGAGCATATCAGACATTTGATGAGTAACTCACGCCTCTGAATAGCAACACGGGTCAGTCTTTTGGTCGAGGGAGGCAGAACTTCTGCTGAGCAACCTTGATCCATCGAAGACAATTCTGGAACAAATATCACCAGATGCCTTTAGTTTCCAAAGATCACCGATCTGGCAAGATTCTTCAACAACTCAGGAATGCTTGGAACTGGAGGCTGCCATCGGTGGTGCGCAAGCTCTTGCGGACCTGTCTGGAAGCAGGGCGTATGAGCGTTTCACTGGCCCCCAGATTGCCCGGGTAGGCCATTTCAGCGCTGATCCTATCCGCGGTGTTCTGACTAATATTCTTTTGAATAGTTACGTAAGAAATTTCCAAAGCTATATGATTTGACTGCTCGCATCTCGCTAATATCGTCGTTCATCCCATCCATCTTCCTGGGGGCCATTGCCCCTGTGGAGATCTCGGATGCGAGTGGCATGAATTTGATGGATGTCTTGAGTTGCAAATGGAATGATCGGTTGCTTAATATCTCTGGTGGTTCGACCCTACGTGAAAAACTCGGGCCGGAACCTGTGAGCGGGGGTACTATCCTTGGTAAAATTCATGATTACTGGGTGAAGAAATGGGGATTTAATCCAGGTTCGTGAAGGGATTTTTTCTGAAGGATTGTTTCCGAAATTTTGCCCTCAGAATGTGTTGTCGCTCCTTTCACCGGAGACAATTCATCTTCCGTTGTTGCATTGTCCGGCCCAGGTGATGCCTTGCTGTCGCTTGGTACATCAACAACTTTCCTTCTCTCCATTCCACCTACAGATGAAGCTCCCAGGCGGTTTACAAATTCCCATCTTTTAACCCACCCAACTAATCCACCTCATGGCTTCATCGCTATGCTTTGTTATAAGAATGGTGCTCTCGCTCGCGAACAAGTCAGAAACAAATATGCAAATTCGGATTGGGATAAGTTCAACGAGCTTATCGATAGTGCGCCAGCTGGGAACGGCGGCTATCTTGGTTTCTATTTCCCTCTGCCTGAAATTATTCCTCCGAATGTCTTGGGAAACTTCTACTTTTCAGCCTCACTGACAGGAGTAAAGCCACCTACACCCTCGGATATGATTCCCAACAGTGCACACCCCCGGGCCATTCTGGAATCACAGTTCATGTCAATCAAATCAAGGTTAGCCCAGATTTTGCCTCCTCACGCACCTCCTTTACAGAGGCTGGTCGTGACTGGTGGATCCTCCGCAAATCAGAGTATCAGGCAAATAGCTGCCGTAGGTTAAATTGGTTGTCCAGGTAGTTTTTCGCTAACATCTTTCTTCTAGGATATCTTCGGTATGGAAGTTTATGTCTCGACAACCAAAGAGGCTGCTGCCATAGGCGGTGCCCTACTTGCAAAATGGGCTCGATGGAAGATGACCAATAGTGGATCATTCGAAGATATGACTGGAGGACTCATGCCGGGAATGACCTGCGTAGCTAAACCCCACCCTGAAACTGCCAAGGTGTATGAACGATTCCTTGAGATCTATGATGCCTGTGAGAGACAGGTCATCCAAAGGGGGCAAGGGCATCTGAAAAGGGAGCACTCTATCAAGATTTGACTTATGATATCTGATTTTGGGGTTGCCTATTAATACCGTGAATTGAGCTCATGTTCTGTAGATTGAGAAATTCTTAGAGGTCTATTGCTGTGTACAATGGAGTTTAGACTGGGTCTGCCATGTTGAATTTGAGGCTTTTGGTGGCGACCATTCTATGGATACATAGCTGATTCTGTCCTGACTGATAGTTGATGATATAACCAGTGTTCTTGAGAGAGAACTGATGGGGGAAAAAGAACTATAGAAAAGTAAAGTTCTTTTTTTTCTTTTCCTTACTATCCATACTGATCAACTTTGCTTCCCAATACTATTTCCACAGAGAAGCCAAAGCCCTAAGAAGTATAGAGACAAATAGGATAAAATTGAAGTCCAGCCTACTATAAATCTTACAGCTATTCCAACCACTTTCAGGATTTTGAGATAACACCTATATGTCACAGAGTAGTATTGTGTAAGGAGCAGTCACCTAAGTAACTCAGGTAGGTGGCTCCCAACTCTAAGTCAGAGTAGACAAAAAGAACTTGTTAGAGTCTCCACTGGATTTGAGTACACTATTCTACCTGGTCTGTGCACTACCTTCCCACAGTGATCATGTGACTTCTCTGATTATATAAGTCCATTTCTAAAAATAGAAAAGAAAAGAAAAAGTCCTTGTGTCATGATTTATGACAACAAGTTGTAAGAACTTAAGTTGTGGTTGAGTAACCTTAACCTCAGTTCCACTCTTTATTGGAGTTTGTTTGACAAAGAGAACTTGTTAGAGTCCTTGCTAGTTTGTTGTACACTACTTATACATGTTTGACTGTTTGTCCTTATTCACTGATTCAAACATATTACCTAATTAAAAGAAAAAGAAAAGGAAAAGGAAATAAATATTGACTTAGGGGAAAATAGCAGTTCATAACACAAGTTGGAAAGGAGGTATATAAAAGGAGAATAGATAACTACACTGTAACTATGTGGTATATATACAAAATCCAAGAAAGGAGAATACATGGAACACAGACTACAATGCAATTATAGGAGATTTAATGAGCTAGGAGATCTATTATGAAAAAGAGAATAATAATAATAATCATAAATTAATTAAATGGAAAAGAAAAGAAAATAACTACAAAATTCTGGAATATGACACTATAGCAATTAGGCTAATTCAATGTTAAATATAGGGATAGGTATTATAACCCAAGTCCAACTCAGATTGCAGTCTTAAACCAAAGCTTGAAAGTACAGTAGCTTCCTGTCAAGCCCAAGTACTAAGGTTGACTTGAGTAAATTTATAGTAGGTTTTTCTAGAAATTGTTCTGGATTATTTTGAGAAAAGGTGGCTCTATTTGAGAACAAAGCTAGGGAATTTACTGTGGCCAGGGCTCCTATATCCTAATACTCCAGACTGAACTAGTATTTGTCATACCAGGATGGAGGAGGAATATGGAGCAGGTCACAGTTCACTTCAACAATTGTTGACTAAAGAAAAAGAAAAGAATCAACTCAGTCTGATAAGCACAAAACTGGGTACATGGAACTGCCTGTCAAACAGATCAACTGGGCATATCAGTCCAATATATGTTAAGGTCAAATTAGACAATTCACTAATAAGTACAGAACCGAGGAACAGAAAACTACACTTGCAGTGAAAAATTGACTGCTTAGTAATCACTTGAAACATAAAGAAAAAATATGGTCATCACTGATCAGGTTGGAGATGACATGGGAATTAACATTCATTAATGATTTCCAGAAGCAAGTAGATATTAATTAGAGCCACTATCGGCGTAGGCAGAGCTGACTGTAGCTAGTTGATAATCTAGGTGGCTCAAAATCATGAAAATGATTATTCAACGATTCTTGATTTACCGACGCAGTATATTATTTGCTGATTTGACGCACCATCGATTCTTTCTCCTTCTCCATCGCGTTCATTCAATCCAACTCAGGATCAACGGTAACTTCACCTACGGCTAGAGAGTAGTATGTCCCTAATTTATTCTAGAAGACTGGTTTTGGCAACCTTTTTCTATTGATATCAAGATGGACTTCCAGCACGACGTCGCCGATGAAAGACCATCCAAGCGCCAACGCATCAAGACAAGTAATATCATGGAGAACTTGACGAGTTTGAGTGAAGCATCGAAAATGGCAGAAGACACGGCTGTCATCGAGGGAACGTCAACCACGGTGGAGGGTGAGGGAAAGAGACGTAGGAACCGGCGTGCAACATCATATCACAAGAGGGACAAGGGACGCGAGGACTCAGATCGGCCAGCTGGACCGAAGGCACCGCGCTGTCCCAAGCGCCAATGTGCGCTTTTAATCGGATTCTGTGGTTCTGGCTACAGTGGGATGCAGATGTATGCCACCAATTAGTGCGGTTTTGAATGCAAATTAACATGTCATAGTCAGTCGCCTCCCTTGAAGACGATCGAGGGTACTTTGTTTCAAGGATTAGTTCAAGCTGGAGCCGTCTCGGAGGACAATGCAGATAATCCAGTCAAGGCAAGATACAATCATAAACTTTCAGGACGCTCAAAAGAACTACGCAGGTTGCGTTAGCTCGTGCTGCACGAACTGATGCAGGCGTCCATGCCGCCGGGAACATTGTATCCATGAAACTCATCATGCGCCCTCCCGGTGTTCCAGATCTCGTGGCTCGCGTCAATGAACTCCTACCCCCCGAGGTCAGATTGTGGAGTTACGTTCGAGTGCAGAACTCATTCAATGCAAGAATGTGGTTCATTTCAATATTGGCAGTTTCAACAGCTAACTAATGTATTGAGCTCAGGGCCTGCGATAGTAGGAAATACACATATTACTTTCCCAGTTACCTCTTACTTCCACCAAAACCCGGAAGTAATTTACATCGCGTGCTTTCTCAATACATAGAAGCCTCCGGATACAAAGCCTCATCATTAAGACATCCATTTTGGAGCGACCTCTCCTCTTCGAAAGACCTTGATTTGCAAAGGAAACGTGCGTGGAGAGTAGATCAAGGTCAGATCGAGAAGTTGCGTGCGGGCGCACAAAAGTTCCTTGGTACTCACAATTTTCATAATTTCACGGTTGGCCGGGATGCCTCTGATAAAAGCAACATGCGCCACATCAAGAGCGTTGAGGTGTGTCTCGTTTGAATAATTGAGATTTCACATCCTCAGTGTACTATCGAAGATTGCAAATCCTGTGACATATGGAGAGACGGAGTGGATAAGTGTACTCTTTCATGGCCAGAGTTTTATGCTTCACCAAGTGAGTGATGCAGCTAGTTCCGTGAAGGAATTTTTGATCATCTGTCCCATAGATTGTGAGCCGTCCACTTTCTGAAAACCGTCCTAGGTTAACAATACCAAGCGAAAAATGATGTCTAGTCTGGTTCTCTCCGCTCGGACTGGGACGCCAGATGGCGTCATTTCCGAGGTGAGCTGTCTTATCTCGTGTCTACACTCTGAATCTATCGTTCTTCAGTTATACAAAGACCCCAATGTCTTCATACCCAAGATGCCATCCCTCGGTCTTCTGCTAGAAGAACCTGTCTTCGTCTCCTACAACAACAGAATGAATATCGTGAACGAAAAGCTTACGCCTGACAGCGCGGGCTACCGTCCTGCTATTGACTTCGAACCTTATCGAGAACAAATTGATAAGTTTAAGAACCAATTCATTTACAAAAATATGCGGGGGATTGAAGACCGAGACGGCTTGTGCGTCCTATGTTCTACCTGTCCGACACTCAGAGCATGATCTCTTACATTAGATTCGACGCTTGGATTCGCATGGTCGATAATTATGCCGGTAAAGATTTATTATATCTCAATCCCGGAGGAGTCATCCCCGAGGTAGCAATCATCAAAAAGGGCCAGAAGAGGGAACAAGCATTCCGCGAACGCCGTGTTTTCGATGCAACGAGCTTCTTAGAAGGTGATAATATCAAATCAAGGCTGCAACAAGCTGAAGAGGGACCCGCTGGAGAGGATGAAGAAGAGACTGAGGTCAAGCTGGATAAAAAACAGCTCATTGATGCCGAAGGATAGATCTTAATTAGTGTAAG
>Ga0153966_100635_pt1 | contig 10692 bp, 15 predicted proteins | sample TSFL050MetaG_FD_104738 | JGI IMG/M metagenome (GOLD analysis project Ga0153966, IMG submission 104738) | Attine ant fungus gardens microbial communities from Florida, USA - TSFL050 MetaG | ecosystem: Host-associated > Fungi > Mycelium > Unclassified | place: USA: Florida, Paynes | collected... | reverse complement strand
GTCTGGCAACATGAGACTGGTCAGGTGCGAAGGGGAGTGCTGAGAGGTACACATGAGGGGCAGATTGTGAGATTGGAGCGATGAATGCAGAAATGAATCGGAGAGCATCGTGGATAAATGATGTCAGCTCATTATCAGCGTTGAGGGACTGGCCAGCCAACATCAGATCCATTGCAGAGAAATGACCTAAAGACGCACCTTCCATGATAAAAATTTTTTCAGGATCGGATATGCTTCATGAACATTACCTGACAGGCTCATGACCTCCAACCAGAACAGTAGCTTGTCGTACATCACAAACTTGACCCCCTCCGTCAACTTGTCGTCAGACGGAGTTTGAATAAGATGGTCCACCCAGAACCGAGATGAATATAATGTGAGAGAAGGGATGGTAGATTTGACAGTAGGCTGAATATCAACATTTTTTATGATAGAAGAGTCCAGGTTGCACATGTTGAAATGGAGCTTGGGTGATACCAGGGTTTTCAAACATAACACAGCGAGCTGACGTTCGTGATGGCCCCGATTCTGAACAGTGGAAAGCTCAGGTAGTTGTTGTAGAAACAGGGTCGAGAGAAGATAATCTTCAAATGATTTGTGATGGAAATGAAGGATATCGCCAGAACCTATGACGGATGCGAGACCTTTTCGGATCAATCGCATTACATTTGAGTTCCCAATCTTGACCCCAGGAAGCATCAGAAGCACATCGTCCCTGAGAGGCTGCTTGGCATAGATCATGGCCCCTATGACGGAGATAACACCTTGGACCTCTCGCTTCGAAATCCGACCGAATGATGCCCTGACAATAGCGGTATACAGAGAAAACAGATCATCCATCCCCTCTATGTCATCCTCTCCCTTTCTCGATCTAAGGATATGCAACCGTGCTTCAGGATCATCTTCAAGGAAGTTGGCGACAGTGGTTGCCCAAATAAAAATACCAGCAGCACCAGAAACAAGATAGTCAAGAGCCTCGGCGATCCATGTAGGTTTCACGTCCATGTCGTTGAGTCGTGACTCGAGGAATGCACGAATGTCTTGGGAAGCACTGTCTCCCAACCTGATGTTGCTGCCAGAGGGAATAACGATATGAATGCTGATGGACTCGGGGAAGATTAGTTTGATATGGTCCTCTGGTCGGCTAGTAATGACCAACTTCAACCTCTTCAAGTGGTCAACCTGACTCCAACGCCTGAGCGTATGCAAGAGACTCCGGAAATCCTCTTTTTCTGATGCGTCGTGCTTGAGTCCACCACACTCGTCCAAGGCATCTATCACAATCACCGGAAGCTCCTCACGCGGAATGGCATCAATCAGCGCGGATAATGGTCCCTCGATGAGCGATTTGAAAAGCCGATCAATGTCGGATGAGCTGTACCCTTGATTTCCTTGAGCTAACTGTTGCCGGAGAGAGGGATACAGGCGGGCAAGATCACATGCAACAGCACGCCACAGCGCGCTCGTGGTGATGGTAGATTCTGTGCGGTCGAACCGGAATGTGATTACATGGCGCTTCTGGTCCTCTAGCCGATTGGCAATGCTAGCTGCCAAGGCAGATTTCCCAACACCAGGCGATCCCCTGATCCAAATCACATTGAGGCCATTGACATTGTTGATTTCTTTTTCAACCTCTTGTAAAATGGTGGTGCGGGTGCCTTCCATACATGATTTGCGCAGGGGAAGCCTATTCTCTCCTATGGCTCGCACAAGATCCTCCAGCTCCTTGTTTGCAGAGACTACCTTCGCATTTTCTGGGACAAAATTATGCGTTATGTGGGAGCCTCAACAGAAAGGATATACCTTGAAGATTCTCAACACCACCTTGAAGACTCTCAACACCGGCTTGCGTAGCATGGGCAGTTTCTGATATATAAATGACCTGTTAGGAGAGCCGATCAGGAATCACAGACGACCCACCTCGGGTATCTGTAACATCGGTCCGTATAATCTTCATGTCATTTTCCACAATGGCTGGTACCACAAATCAGATGACTGACACAATTAATATAGAAACCAGACCTTGTCCTATTCGGACCTCTACCATCAAATCTACTGTAAATCTTTCCCTGAATTTATCTACCTTCTTCCGTAATTCAATAGCTTCGTCCTTGTGAGGGACAACAAGGATGTGTTTGGCTGCGACCAACGAATCAGTCGTCAATCCATCCTACATGACAGAATACGCACCCGACCAACTTTCCAGCCACTTGTCAATAAACTCCACCACTCCTTTCATCATTCCAGGAAGTTCACCAATAGTAACACGCAATTCATTTGATTTTGGAATGTCCTTGAGTCTGTCTAGCTGGCCAGCTAGGATTCTGATGCTTTCTGTCAAGTTTTTCATTTCTCTGTAAGACTCTTCTTGAGCCTTGAAATGCTGCAACATCTATCAGAATCACTAACGTTGGAAATAGAAAAAGAGAGCCAACTTGGTATGCGACATCAATGCAAGAAAACACTGTTTTCACTATGGAATTTAGCTGCTTCGAGTCAGATAACATGCATGCGTGTTAGTCGACGATGATTTACCCCAGCGATAGCCTTTCCGAATTCGAGAACCATTCCAGTACCAGCGCTCGCAGGACCAAGATGACTCAAAAGCGGTTTGAAGGATTTCAAGCTTTCTGCTGTGCTCTTGATTTGGGTGTCTAGAGCGCGTAAATCACCGCAGGCCTACGATTGAGTTTCAGTAAGGAATCTACATACGTCTTAACAGTGATAAAATCCATACCTCAGCGACAATCCAAAACTGCAATCCTGAAATCGGATTCGTGAATTCCACTTGCAAGTTCGCTAAGGTCCCTGAGTAAATGGGAGATGATCGACGCAAAGATCAACTCACAATCGGATTCTCGCTGTGCTTCAGAGGCCAAGTGATCCCATAAATCGTCGAATTCGATACTAGCTTTACACAGTAAATCATCCTGTAAGACTCGCTTGGACCTGAAGACTCTCGGCCTTTTGAAATGCTTGTGTATTTCAATATTTAGGTTGCTCTCTTCCTGAAAAATCCTACACCACATGAATATGAATGTGTAGGATCGCACGGGCTCAAGCTCCACTTACAATCCGCTCTGGGTTAGCTTTAAATGCTGTTTGGTCCTGATATTGCTGTCGAGTTTTTTCTTAAGACTTTGAAGAGGACTATCCGCCTTGTCAAAGTACTTAACAACGAGCGGTCGTTCAGATTGATCTTTGAGCTCTCCGATGAATTCTGTGAGGAGATATCATGAGATTGTTGATCAACAGAACCAGTGGGACAATGTGACACTCACCGAGGATTCGGATGTTTCGTACCATAGTAGCCTTTTCCATTGTCTCAACTTGTGAATAGAGTGGATGGGAAGAGATAGCGTGACCGTAGGAGGTATATCAGATGGACAAGAACAAGACACAGGTGCTCCTGGCTCGTGGACGTGAACTTGACTGTCCGCATCAGCACACGTCGAAGCTGTAAGTGTGAGAGATCACATTCAGCTAACCCCCCCTTCCACCATTCAACTTCGCCCACACCATAATCCTTCCTCCCATAGATATGCCCCAGACATTGGGCTCTTTGTAGCTCTCTGCGTCTTAGTACTAGCTTGCTTGTTGCGGAATATAAATGCTGAATTAAAAAAAAGACATGGTCACCTGACGACTGAGACTCAACAAATCTCCGAAATTTGTCGGACTATCAAAACTCGAGAGCAGGCTTTCCAATATTCCACATTACAGAATGCAATGGCACAAGAAGTGCTATCCCATCGCAAGGTCATAGTTGAACACCCCATCGAAATGACTAACCTGTCAGCATCCCATGTTGGACCTGCCAAGTCTCTCGAGGTCACTGCGAAGACATGTTCGCAAGATGTTACGGAAGAAAACAAAGACACACGGACGAGGAAGCAGAAGGCTACAGAGAGAGTCCAATTTGCTGCAGTCTTTTGGTGCCTCTTCCTTGCAGGATGGAACGATGGAACGACTGGCCTATTGTTACCCCGGATACAGGAAGTGTATGATGTGTGTTATCCGGCTTTCTCGTTATGCCCTCTTTGTTACTTATTTTGTACCCAGGTCAACTTTACAATTGTATTTTTGATTTTTATCTTTGCTTGTCTCACAGGTCCCCTTCTTTCCCTCGGCACTTCTACTGTTGACCACCAAGTTACAGGGTTTCATTCTGGGAGCTCTTGCCAATGTACACCTGACGCATCAGTTTGGATAGGTGGGCATAGACGCTGGTCTAAAGCGATTTGAGATTTGGGTGTTGACGTGATTATACGATAGACCATTATTTTGGGTACGTCGGTTAGGATCTATCCTTCAAATTATTGCATATGCACTCCAATCTCCTGCCCCTCCATTCCCGGTCTTTGTGATGGCATTCACTATCAACGGATCTGGTATTGCGCTCCAAGTTGACTTTTCTTTTTCTTTCATTCTGATGCTTTCACAACTTTATTTTCATGTCATGCAGGACGCTCAAGCTAACGGTCTAGTTGCAAGTCTCAGATATCAAGCTGAGGCGAAGATGGGCATCCTGCATGCTGCTATAGTGAATTTCCTTCCCACTATGGTGTCAATCAGATCATTCATTACGCTAGGTCTTGGTGCTCACCTCTCGTTGCTACTCAGTTCACCCAGCTTCGACATTGGTCATTCCATTATACTGTCTTGCTCTGAATTGCCGCTTGCAATACTCTCGTCCTTTGCCTTATCTTTGGAACTAAAACTCTTGACGGTGGGATGATCTATCTCTTTCCCTTGACTCATGCGAGTTTACTCTCTTGTTCAAGAATTTTTACATTTCATCGGTCAAGAAACAGCAGAGAAAGGGGAAGGCGAGCATAGTTGTCTCATCAGATCCAAGCTGTCCATTTTCTCGCATTCTTTATTCTTGTTTATGTTTAGAGGTGACCATTGGTGGTATGGTCGTTCACCGTCCCTCATCTCAGAGGCTGATTTGTAGAATTAAGGTTGGATTGTCACATTTATGCTCGACATACGTAGCGGGGGTCTCTCTGCAGGTTACATCTTGTCAGGTTTTTCGGGGGTATGTCTTTATTAGGCGGCGAACAGTATTTAGACGTCTTATGGTTGGGCGAATTTTGCTGCTCTGGATCAATATAAAAGTTAGCTGTTCTGATTACCAGGTCTTTCTAATTCTCTTGAGCTTGATTTCATAGGTCTGTGAACGTCAGGTTCTGTTCATTTGTATCCCATCGTGAAGAATCAAGCCGGACGTGTTCTCTCTCATCGGCTTCTGATAGGCTCTATTGGGTGGATTGCTGGCTTTGGTCAGGCAGGAAGTGCTGCCATTCCATTCATTACAGGCATCATTTCATACAAACATGGAATCGCTTGATCGCAATGACAGCATGCATGATGGTTCTATGGTTCTTGGTGCTTAGAAGGCAGCGACCTGGTTATATGCACCATCTCACGTGATGGCTCCCGCAGTTTCGAATCCACGTATTCTTTGGAATTAGGCACTCAACTCCACTATAACATCTCCAACATCCACACCTCACTCGGAACGATCCCAGCAGACCACCCCTGTAGCTCGGGTGTAGTCAGTAGTGTACCACTATGCAACGCACCTACCGCGTCTTAGCACCTCTTTGGAATTAGGGAATCACGAGACTGCCCAGTCCATGTCCACTTTGACGATCAGGTGTTCCCTCATCTCAGTACTCACCGGATAGGAAACACCTTGCATGTTCGTCCCACAAACACGCCATCTCGTTTCCAGGTGGATGAAATTGCCCTTCCACCTGCTCTAATTGACCATTTCCCTGGCGAGAGGCTCATTGCTGAGGTTCGAACATGAAATCTCTTTGATGCCTATACCGGCCATCTGCATGCTCAGATTTTGGGTCAAGCATACGTTTATACGAGATGGAACAACGCTGGCATACTATTTCCTCGACTCTGGTTTGAGAATCTGGGACGTAGCAGATCTCACAGATGAGAGTCGGCATTCCACTGATGGATATGAGCATACGCTACAAGGCATGACGGACGGATGGGTGATGGGTTGGGAGGAGCCATTGTTTCGAGTGTCAGTCGAGCACAGGAAACATGTATGTGTGCCACGCTCCCCAAATCCCAACAATCCCGGACTTGTCTAATTCAAGGTTGGGCAAAAAGTGGACAGAATGCATTGACAAAGAATGGTTGAGAGAACTCGAGCAAAGGGAGAAGGAGGTAGGAAACCTACTCGAGTAAGAAAACAAGGTGCGTATTGTCCTCAGCCAAAGTACTTGAAGGTGTTCAATTACGTGGACCAGACAGACTAGCTGCTCTACTCAGGATTTTGCTCTCTCGGTGTCTCAAGACATGAACACCCAATATTCCCCATACTTACGGCTGCCAAGCCACTGTCGAAGTGATTATGGTCTCAATGGGGTTTCGTAGATATGTAGTGAAGATGAGACGCAACTCTCCAAGCTTCATATCAAGGTGCAGGCGAAGAAATCAAAAGAATATTTGGTGTTCTCCCGAGTGATCTCGCACAAAAAATACGATCTTCCATTAAGAATTGGTACAAAAATAACCCTATATTTCAACTGCGTCATTCAACAAGACCTCCTTTAGGTCATTGAACATCGTCCGAGTACTCGCACTACCCCAAGACGATCATATGTGTCGATTGAAGAAGAGTTTTGAGCGTGCTTCCGAGTCCATAAGAGGTTGCCTTGGCTCGCGGAAAATAGGCGCGGCGTCCAACACTCAACTCATGTGCGAGGACCCTGGAATGCATAACTCTGAAGGAGTCTGGGGGACCAGGCAAAGATGAAGCAGTCAATGAGTGTAGAGGGACATCGCGAAGGCAGAGGTTGAGTTAAGGAAGGGATCACAGCCATCTCTGTTGGCTAAGCAACTCAAGTAACATGCTGTATGGACTCGGAACTTGACATAGCAGCACCATGGCTGCGAGTGGATGTGCCTTCCAATGCTAGGCCAAGAAGATGGTCTGACCCAAAACCACCGTGGATGTCGAGTAAAGGGAGAGGTACTGAGCAGTGATAGCTTGAGGGCGAATGGCTCGCCTCGTAGATGTCAACATCTGGATTTAACTCTCCATCAGGTGTCTTGTGTCCCAAAATCGCCACAGATAATCTCCATTGGGATAGATACAGCCTTTAGACGTTGACGTGGGTTCGAGTTGTTTAGTTACTGTTCTAACGCAAACTACATATATTCAAAAGTGTATTACCTAGGATAAGATTTGTCTTCACTGAGCAAACGACCTAGAATGCAATGAATATCTAATGAATATCTGACATTGTCCTGGTGGAAATCTTTTCTGAAAGCCAATCGGGGAACTGCTTCGTATCGGTCCTCATTCCACAATGTGCTTTGGCCCTGTCAATCGATGATGAGGTGACATTCCTACAGTTGTGAAGCCAACCCGACGTGGTTCTATGCAACCCCAAGCAGGTCGCCAATGAGATCCGGTCACTCAGTTCTTTGTCCGGTTCTAGATCAAGTAACCGAATACAATGTAGTGTGCCTGACACAATAGATCGGCTTACCCAACACAGCCATAGTCTAAGTTTTGTGCCAGCTTGGTTGAGATCCATCTCTAACATTCCCAAAGTTCAAGTAGCACACTGAACTTGACAGAGTAGCACCATGACTATTTGTGTGAATGGATGTGCATCCGATCCCTGTGATGTTTTGGGTAGTGATAGATTGAGGGTAAATGGATTGAGAGACTCGTCTGAAGCACGTCTCAGGCAACGGAATTTGTATTTGACTGCCTGTCAGGTACTATTGACTGTTTTACGTGCGAAAAGTCTAGAGACAGCAGGAATCAATGTCACGACACTGGTAACTTACTCTGGCTGTCCATCTGCTGGAGCTCTATTCTTGCAGTATCCTGAAAATATTGTTCATGATGGAATCTCGCACATGTACTATGTTAGCAGAATTTCCCATATTCGTACGAGGTATTTTACACCCTAAACAAGTCTTCACAGAAAGTCACCTACTCAGACTGTGAGGGGCCTGCTCAACGAGCTCCAAGCCAACGGCTGGGCTTCAGCTTACTTGAAATTCAGTAAATTCAAATTCAAGCAACAGCAGCCGAATAAGGATCTCAGAAACTGTCCATCTTCTTGGGGATAATATAACGCATACTCAGGACAAGACCAAACTGTTACGATCTCAAAATCCTGTGTTATGAATATAGCATTAGCCAGGCCGAAGATAAAGACCTGTGCTATGAATAGCTAGCTATACAACAAATATGTGGTCAACATGAAGCAAATAGTGATATTCTATAAATCGTTACATGAACCTTGTAAGATGAGCGACGATATCACCAACCTGATACCTCTTCCTTCAATTAATGTACCTGATGCTTTGGATTTCGAGTGCCAACATAGTTCCGCTGATCCGATCTGTCTTTTCAGCTCTGAATCAAATGCACAAGAGCCGATAAAAATCACCTTTCATGAGAGACTGAAGCGATCGGCACCAAGTTGAGTTTGGGCTCTTATGACTTTTGCCGCGAACAACGAAGTGTATAAAGAGTGGAGATGACGATGAGTTGGACCAGGGAATTGAAGTTATCCACTTGCATAGTATATATGACTGGAGCTGTCAATGAACAAGATGAAAGGGCGTACATAGATCCTCACGACACCATTTTCGTCGCTCCCCTGGGGAGTTCTCTTGAGCCTTCTCCAATCCCTGGTGTCAACCTTCCTCTCCTCGGTGCCAGATTGCATGGCCTCGATCTCCTTCTGATCGGCCAAATCATCTACTCCATGCTGGCTGTCGTCGTCCAGTTCACTTGTGGCAGCATTACTGGGGGAGATAGATGCAATTGAATTACTCCCACCTCTTTGGAGACAGACAGTTCATGTTGAACAGTGGCCGATTATGGATTCTATCTTCTGCTTGAACAGGTCGTCTATGGCAGAAGCTATTTTATTTGATACTTCAGAAAGAGGTCTCCTTGAGGAAGATGTCAGCGACAAGAGACAAATGGGCGATGACATTTGGGTTGCTAAACGGATAGTGTGAGAAAAGAAAGAAAGGGACGACAAAGATCAGAATCAACCCAGTTTATCGTTCTAGTCGGCATTAATGCTGACTACGAGGACATCGGTTATATAGTGCAAGTATCTGGTAATGTCTTTGAGCATGGTGGCAATCTTATTGTCTTTCCTGGCTGCTGAGAAATCGGAGAGCGGCCTGTCTGGGACTCTGTCCGCAGAGAGATATTGCACTCAGAAAGAGTTGAAGAGAGGAAGATCGTGGGGGCGATGGTGGAGAGGTTTTATATGGGCAAGGAGAAGTCACAAACGTACAGGCCATTTGTGATAGTAATGTCCTTTAGCAAAATCAAGTGTCAATCAAGTGTCTTGTCACAACAGCTGTAAATAAGCGACAAACAATAATTAAGCCTCACAAATGGTCAATATGTTTGTTACTGTACACGGCCCTACTTGAACTGCTTGGTATACTTGGACCACCCTCAAGGTAAGAGCTCTCTTTTCCATGGTCATGGGATCTTGATCTGACATGGTGTGCGGCAGATCGGATGTGGAAAGTGATCTTACCGTTTGCAGATCAGACCTCGTCCTGGCTTGTGCTTCCATCTGCTCGCTGTGCAGCCACTAGTCATCTTGCCCTCATCAACAATGACACTTTTCCCCTAGTCGCCGTCGCCCCCCTCTTCCCGCCGTTCAACAACGCTACCCCAGCCCTCACAGGGCGTGGCATAAGTGTACGAGTCCTTCGCATCGCAAAGCTACCAACACGCAGCTCGAACCAGGCCTGTCCCATCTCTCTCCTCGCTCATATGAAACCCCTCCACCGTCACCACCACGATCATCCTCTCTCCAATTCTTCATCCTCTTTCCGAGTCCAATATCTCCCCGTACACAATGTCCGACATAGAGAAACAACTGCAAGGTTCAAACGGGCCGCTCTTCAACTTCTCGATGGACTTGCTCGTGATACCCTGTGGCCAGCTAGGATTACATCAGGATTGCCGCCATGCTCGATGACCTACCCAATGATCGCACCCCCCGGATGGCCGACGTCCTAGTTGGGAGCAGCGATACTGACGACAATGACAAATTGGGTTCGTTCCAAGACAATCATGAAACAAATGCCCCTGCCAGAAGTAGGTGGTCATTCTTATTTCGATAACCGTTGACTCAGCTGTGTATCGTGTCTAGTGCATGTGGACTCGTCTCGCTTCTTCTAGACTCATGTCGTTCTGGTTGGCCAGCCCTGTTGTATTCTTTCTGAATATATGTCTGGTATTCTATGCTTCTGTGGACATACATTATAGCGGATTTATGATTGAAGATCGCAATTTGGTGCTTGATAGTTACGAAACTAATATTCTATGCAAACTGGTTTTGTAACCGTGTTCAATATGCCTACACTTTATTTGAATGTCTACGATGTGCACATTTGTATTGACTGCTTGCACTCGGTATAGGTAGCTCTCCTCTCGTTTATTGATAGCGGGAATCTCTTGTGCTTGTAGGAGTGTTCTTCCAATCGATTTCTCCAACGCCAGAACTCGTGATGCCCACACGCAAGCTTATGTCTTGTCTAACTCTGCTTCCAATTTAGAATTCGACGATTGTAGGTGTCTTTAGACTCGCTGAAGTGAAAACATGTCTTGAGACACCGAGAGACCAAATACTCGAGTAGAGCAGCAAGCTCGTCCAT
>Ga0153966_100628_pt1 | contig 10840 bp, 9 predicted proteins | sample TSFL050MetaG_FD_104738 | JGI IMG/M metagenome (GOLD analysis project Ga0153966, IMG submission 104738) | Attine ant fungus gardens microbial communities from Florida, USA - TSFL050 MetaG | ecosystem: Host-associated > Fungi > Mycelium > Unclassified | place: USA: Florida, Paynes | collected... | reverse complement strand
CTTAGATAACTCTTTACCTCAATATTTTTCCTTCTTTGTTTGCTTTTTGTACTCTTACTTCTTTTTCCTTACTATATTCTTTTTCAAATTATTCTACTAGCTTCTTTGCATTCTCCAAGTTTTTCTTGTGTTTTTCTCAGCTGTGAAAGCTTTTTACTATACTAGATACTTCTCTTTCTCTTGTATCTTTTTTTTACTTATAATTTTCTCCTTCAATTACTACTGGTTGTAGTTTTGTCAGTTATGTTATGGACTAGTAGTGTAATAACAAGCTGGATTAAGACAACTGAACTTATCACACTCAATATTATAAAAGAATGAAGAGAACTCAATAGAGTTCCTTGCTGGATTCAACTACCTACTTATACATAACCAGTATTTGTCTATATATACACTTAAGTAACTATTCCACAATTTTTCTAGAACTTTTCATTATATGACTAGTTATGTGATCTTTTCTTATCTTATCTTATCTTTCAAGTCTATTTTTAGCATCATTGATCTAATCCATTAGAGAAGAGTTTCTACTCTTCCTATTCCTCTAGTCATATAATTTTTAAACTGGGCTAGTTCATGACAAGTAGTCATGTACTATATAGTTTATTACTATACCAAAAGAATAATGTTAGTAAGGCTACTTACTAACAAGTCTAGCTATTTATGCAGTTTATTGAACAAGTATTTTTATGATACTATTTAATAGTTACTTTTTGTAACATATTTCTTTGTTCTTTTACCTGTGATTTGTACCTTTGTACTTAGCTAACATTAACTACTAGATATATTCTCATTGTACTGGGCAGATCCAACTCAATTGCATTGTTTAAAATGATGATCTTTACTCTATAAGGTTCTATTTAGCTTTTTTATTTATCTTCCCACTATTTAATACTTTAAGTTCCTAGTACTGAGTAGTACTAAATCTCCTACTCAATACTCCTTTATCTTTTCTCTTTGTTTATCTACATACTTTTCTATATCTTCTTATATCTTCTTCAATACTGTTTTTGCTTTTTTTGTATTTTTATTCTAATTGCAAATTTTTCTGCTTCCTTATTTTTTTTTCTTTCTCAACTCAAATCCTATTCTAGGATCTTGTTTACTATTTGCTTTAAAAGAATATATCTTTTTTCTAGTATATACTTTGTTGTTATAAGCAAACTTTACCATTCCCATCCATTCTGGTCATTGTTCTTAGCAATGATCAATGAATATTTGTAAAAACTTAGATCACAGTTAAGTAACCTTAATCTCAGTTTACTCTTTATCAGAGTTTGACAAAGAGAACTCATCAGAGTCCTCGTTGGATTATGTATGCTACTTATACAAGTCTAGCTATTTGTACATGTTTACTGATCCAACATCATTATGTAATTAAATGAAATGAAAATGAAAATAAATATTGTTTTAGAGAAAAATAGCAGTTCATGACATCACCCCTACTCAAAGGTCCTCATCCTAAGGACTTATTCACAGTTTGTCATATGGGTCCCTTAGGTCCCCCATATCTTGATCTTTGTCCTTCAATCCTTCCAAGTATTTTCTATCTTCCTCTATTCTTCGTCAATCTTCCTTGTCCTTTTCTTTGTTCCACTCTTCTGCCTTTTCTCCTTTGTAGTCATTTCTTTCCTCCTCCATTCTCTTCAGAAATAGGTTTCTGTTACACCAGGAAAATGGATTTTTCTTCCACCATCTCCAATTTTCTTTCATTCATTTCTAGTACTCCTTATTGTATTTCTTGTTACCCCATCCATAGAGCAATTTAGCCATATATCTTCCCAGTATTTCTCTTTTGATAAATTGGTGTTTTGGAGTGTTTTGGAAAGATGCTAGACTAGAAGTGTGATAATTAAAGCTTTTTTGTACTCTGAGTTGGAAAGAACTTGTTAGAGTTCTCATTTGATTGACTGACTAGTTATATGCAAATGTTTGGTTGTACTTGTTGATATCTTTTATGTATCCCTTTTGGGTTATGTTTTTCCTATAATAAAGAAAAAGAAAAGAAAAATTAGTTGTGAAAACCAAGTCCATTAAGTGATAATATCCCAAGGATTTCTTTACAATTCATTGTATAGGTCTCTTAGATCACTTATATTGTTTTCTTTATCTTCTAATTCCTTCAAATACTTTTTATCTTGATTTTTATTTTCTCTTCTTTTTTGGTTCTATTCTTTGATTTTTTCTCTCTTGTACTCTTTCTCTTCTACTTTGAATACTGTTCTCAAGAACAGATTTCTATGGTATTTAGAGAATGAGTTCTTTTTTTGCTGTTTCTAGTTCTCTTTTAATACTCTTGTTTGTACTTTCTATTATTTTATCTGTATAGAATCTTTACTATATAACTCTTTATTAAACATTGTTTCTTTTTTATTTGCTTTTTGCCTTCTTATTTCTTTTTTCTTATTATATTCTTCTTCAAATTATTCTACCAACTTCTTTGTATTCTTCAAGTTTTTCTTGTTTTTCCAAGTGTTTTGCTCAGCTGTGAAACCTTTTTACTATACTAGATATTTATCTTTTTCTTATATCTTTCTTTTATTTATAATTTTCTCTACTTCCTATTTCAATTACTACTGGTTGCAATTTTGTCAGTCATGTTATAGACTAATAGTCATGTACTATATAGTTTATCATTACACCAAAAGAATAATATTAGCAAGACTACTTACTAACAAGTCTAACTATTTATATAGTTTATTAAACAAGTATTTAGTTATTATACTTCTATACTACCATTGTGATTTGTACCTTTATACTTGGCTCACATTAACTACTGGAACTCAATTACATTGTTTAAAATGATTATCTTTACTTTATAAGATTCTATGAACTTTTCCTTCTGTTAGCTTTTTTATTTGTCTCCCCACTATTTGATACTTTAGATCTTCTACTCAATACTCCTTTACCTCCTCTCTCTGTTTATCTGCACACTTTTTTATATCTTTCTATACCTTTTTCAATGCTACTTTTGCTTTCTTCTGTATCTTCTTTATTTTAATTGCAAATTTTTCTGCTTTCTCATGTTTTCCCTTCTTTCTCAACTCAAATCCTATTCTAGGATCTTGTCTATGATTTGCTTTCAAAGAGGATATCTTTATTCCAGTATGTACTTTATTGTTATAAGCAAACATTACTATTCCCAACCATTTTGGTCATTGCTCTTAGCAATGATCAATGAACATTCTTAATCATCTATCTGTGAATGGAAAGCTATAGACAATCTTGTGTTAATCTCCAGCATTTGATCCAACTTCTTTACAATACCTACTACAAACTATAGTTCTCTGTCAGATATTATATTCTCTGGCAAGTCACATACATAGTTCATAACATAGTAAGTAAGTAGATAGTACTCAAGTGAATGAAATAAGAGGTCTCTATCTTTCATTACTTCAAAATGGGTGTTCATGATGGCAACAGAACATTAGAATACAATATATAAGTTGAAGCCAAGGTCTTTTATTGTTATACTCCACTCCACTTCCAAGATAAACAAACTCTTCTGAGATCAGCCAAGCATTCTTATAACTCCAGACTTTAGAGTATTTCCTTTATTCTTTTATTACCAAATTATATCATTCTATATGCTATTCCAACACTCTGTAACATAGTAACAGGTCTTACACTCCAGATAATGTCCTTCAACCCCACAAACTCCACTCCTCTGAGCCTCATTCTCTTCTTACCAACTTATATTGAGCTTATCTGTGTAACTAGTTCCATTTAATTCTCACTTGTGCTCTTAGGTCTAATTGTCTATATCCTAGTATGACTATATGTTGGATGGACAAAGGTAGAGGCAAACCCTATGTTATGGAACTTGGATCCCCTCCATATTGGTATCCTAGGATGTGGAGGTGGCTTAGCAAACAAGCTAGGCCCCCACCTGATCATAGTTAGATTGTCATGCACATAGGTTATGGTGGGTGTTGTTAGCCTTTGTACACATCAAGGTAGAAAAGGTATCAATGATAGATATTGAGTATAGTATGGATGGATGTCAAGGGAGTGAACCCTAAGAGGCATGGTGGTTAATAGAAAAGGAATGGACCTTGGACCCTATTCGGGTCCTCGTCTTGTTCATGTGATCGGTCGCGTGGCACGTGATGAGAAGCTGATGTCAAAAGAACTGATGTTGAATCGATCCGTGGTAGTCAGCGCGTAACCGCTCCTTACTTCCTATTTCCACCTTCCTACACCCATTTTTCACATGCCTCGCAAAGCTGCTACTGCTTCTGGAGAAACTGGGGCACGTACATTGGAGCCTCGCCGTTCATCTCGTATCAAAGACTTACCCAGGCCGGTGCCTGCTGCGAGGAAAGCTCCAGCTAAGTCCAGAGCCAAGAAAGCTGATAAGGAAAAGCATGGAGGCGAGGAAGAGAAGACAGAGGAGCTGATGCTTGCTCGCGGGATGAAACGTAAGGAACCAGATAATGCTGAGGAAAATGGTGCGGCACCTGAGAATGGAGATGAACCTGCTGCAAAGAAGGTTTGTACCCTTTATGCATGTTGGATATCCGCATTGACATTATTCACAGGCTAAGCCTTCCTCTAGAACGGCCGATAAACCAGTTTCGGCGATCAAGACCACATTGCAAGCAACTGAAAAGCCTTCATCAAAAGCAAGCGCTGTACCTGCCTCCAACGCGAGCGCCAAACCTACTTCCAAGGCCAGGAGCAGGGATGTCTCTAAACTTCCCTCCAGATCTAGTTCAGATAAATCTGCATCAAAGGTTCGCATCCAACCAACGTTCGCCTTTGTCGTGTCTTAATACTGTTGGACTGGCCATCCTTTGTGGGAAAATCGACTCACGAGCAGCCTCATCAGGTCGAAGGCCAAGAGCATGTTGATACGAATGCAACCTTAGCTCAAACTATTGCAGAAGAGCCTGAGGCTGAGGTCCAACCTACGACTGAAGAATCTAAGCCAGAAGAAGCCACTGTATGTCAATAATGCATCTCTCTTTCTCTCCTCTTGTAAATTGTGCTCCATAGGCTTGAAGAACTTTTTGTTTCATGATCGGCCTCTCGATATCTTGGTTTTGCAATATCCTTCATTTTTCAGTTGGTTGGACGAACGTGACCACATTTTATGGCTATCTCCCTGGCCTCCGCTTCAGCCTGGGACCATGTATCAACTGGAAACACTGTTGAGCTCTTGCGTCTGTGGACGGTACAACATAGCTAAGCCTTTTTGTCTTATCTTTTCTCTTCGTCGTGCGATTCCCTTTTGATATGGTGATCTGACTGCTTTTATTTTCATTTTCAGTCTTGTGGGTTTGGAAGATACCTAATCCTCTATCATTCATATCTGAATTGTGTGTCTGTTGGTGTTTGGTTTTCCATTCATCTTGTATTTCCCCAGTTCTCTGTTGTACTGGCTCTGACTGATCACTTATGCTCGAACATTTGATCTCAAGGGTTTCCTATGTATGTACTTTTCGATTTTCCATATTTTTCCTGTACTCGGAAGCGGTATCTTTTATATAACTAGAGTTTACATTGTGGCAGGCATTGAATGATTTCAATGAGGAAACACAAAAAATGAATCTTTTTGGTATCCTAAAGGGAAAGTAGTGAGCAATTCAGATCCTGCACTAAGTCCTACATGTTAAACAGAACTGATAAATCGAGACATGACAAATGCTTTCAAGCAATGGCACAGTCATTTCCGGCTTGAAGAAGTCCGCCATCAAAACCAGGCGGAAGTTCTCCCAGCAATTCAGAGGGAGGTTGTCCGTAGGATTGTATCTGAGCAATGGATGCATCAACGCTTCTGTCAACAATTTTCAACGCCAACCTTGGTCATCAACTCTACGACGGTTTGATTATACTGCGGATTTGTGTCGCTGTAGTCCGTTTTTTCATATACCGCGATGACTTGTTGGATACAGGAGTATTGTTGTTCATAACGCTCCCTGTCCTTCGGATCAATGGGCTTAGGAGGTTTAGCGAGATATTCGGGGAACTAGAAAATAAGGTGAGATGGAAACTCATGAAGAACATTTCTGGAGTCCTACGTTAGTAGCAAGCTCTTTCAATGGATCATATAACATCTCTTTGCTTGTAAGTTGACCCATCATGGTCTCGAGGAAGCTTGTAAATTCTCCGTCGCCTTCGCCTTCACCCAACCCCATACCGTCCAACGAGTTTAGCAGAGTCTCAAATGACTGTGGTATTTCTCCAGGGGGGAAACTAGTCGAGTCTGGCTAAAGACATGACAAGCAAAGGCGTCCCAAGAGGATAAGTAACAAAGTGAAGGGCAAATCGATCTGCAAGTTATCATGATACGCGCTTATACCTTGACGCAGAACATACCCTAAGGTTGGATTCACTCTCTTTCAGCTTGTTCATAGCTTGTTGGATCCGAGTTTGAAAATCGTTGGGGGGAGCGGCAGTGTTTTCTGAGGCCGTCTTCGGTCTCACGTCATCTTCCGCTGGAACTCTTGAATTCCCGTCGTCAGTTCCGTTCATACCCTCAATCAACATGGCTTCCCAAGCAGACTTGATTGCTTGCGTTCGCTCTTCATCTGTCATTTCTTTATCGCCGCTGCCGCCAGTGGCTTCGGAGGGTGATGATCCAGTTTTGCTTCCCATCGCAATGCCATTCGTAATCCCCTTTACTAGTTCTTCCATTCCTTTTGCAAGCTCTCGAGTAAAATCGTCCCGAAGTTCGTCTTCGTTCAGGTCATCTTCCTCTTTAGTGATTGGTAATTTGGGGCCTGAGCCTGGGGTGGAGATCGGAGGTGCATCAACACGCGTATTGTTTCGGGGTCGGTTACCAGTTGTCGTTCGTACTTTTGTCGTATTTGATGGTGGACAGGAAGGCACAGACTTTTCGGGCCGGTCGAATTCTCCCAAGACGTCTAGACGCAGGGGATAGTGAAGTCATGGGTGCAGTATTCTGGTGATGGATGCGTACCATCAAGTTCATCGAATTCGTCTTCTTCATCCCCTACCTGAGGCTCTTTGACTCCGGGTTCAATGTGGTCTGTAGACATCGTAAGAGATGAAAGCAGGAACTAACTCCCTTTATCTCTTTCACGTGAAGAACGCTCTCTCTTTTTCACGTGATGATATATATTTTTTGATTCAGCATTTCTATTCCGCAATAAACACAGAGCCTAAATAGGTCCAATGATCCTGGACGTGCCTACAGGAGGTGTGTGTTCAAAAGAGGAGGGTGTGGGCAAAGTTTACCAGTGGATAGGTAGAGTAGCATTACATTCACAGGTGTTATTATAACTAGAATAAGGAGAAATACATCCATTGTGCCTGGGTGATGCTATGAAGTGCTCATTTTTGAGTCCCTCTTTGGAGTAGATGTGATGATCTACATGTGAAATGATGACAATGGATCTGGAAAGTAATACATCAACTTATTCTTGAGCACCTTCATTCAGGTTATAGAACTATATTTGGACCATGGGAACTAAAGGAAAATCTATCTATAGAATGGTAATCCAAGAAGATAAGATAAGATCTGGTCACATAACTGGTCACATAACTGGTCACATGACAGAAGGTTCTAGAAGAATCATAAGCATACATATAGACAAATAAGAAATGTGTGTAAGTTCCAGCAAGGACTCCATTGAGTTCTCTTCATTCACTCCAATGTTGAGTAGGATTAAGTCTAGCTATCATGGCAACAACTTGTTCCTTATAACCTTGGAGTATTTTAGTTCTTTTCTATTCTTTATTATTAATTGCTATCTTTGATACTACTCTGCAACATAAGAATATTATCCAATAATTATCCAAAAAAAACATAGAAAATACAAGGTAACAGTACATTAACAAAAAAGCTAAGAAGTATTTTTAGTCATATTCCATAGCTATCATTGCATACCCTTTAAGTCTGTGACCTTGACTCTCACAGCTACTTATTTAGTCAGTATAACTCTTATGTTCTCTTATGTCCTACTGTGGAATTGTTTGTCTTTAGCCAGTTACCAAATACTATGAGTAGCCAAACTAGTAGTACTAGTAATAATTCTTCAGTTTGCTTTCAACTAGTATAACCCCTTTCTGAATATCAGATCCCTTAATTGACATTGGTTTAGTAGATCTTGGTCCAGGAGGACAGCACAAGCTAGCTTAAATTCCCCATAGCTGTGGACATTGATTTAAAAATGTTACTGATGTCACTCTTGTGACACATTACTCAGCTTTCAGCTGACTAATCACTTGACATCAACTCTGGTTGATCAGTTGACAGCTGCTTGCCTGCTAGCTATTACAAGGCTATCCAATATGAGACTATCCAATGAGACATAATTGTGTTCATCATGTCGAGGAGATGGATTGGTTCCTCATAATTTGACTAAACATTTGTGCCGCAGCTTCTCCAACACCAAGCGTACCCGACTAAGGAGACACCCCCGGTAAGCCAGTGACAAAAACCGCGAATGCCTACACACCTTATAGGCAGGAACTTCGTGTCCAGCGCCGAAAATGCGAACGTATGAGAATGTACCAGCATTCTTATAAAGGCCAGCAGATTGTCCGCGGACCATGAATGTAGAAAAAGCTTGCTCTTTGTAGAGTGACGAAAATTTAGTATCAAGGGCGTCAACCATCGCCTCAACACCCATGTAATTGAGAATATAATCCTAAAGCCAGCCATCAAATACTGAAGCACTGAGACAGAAGAACACTTGAGACGCACCGCATCACCATCATAAATGATGGTTCTCACCTATCGGTAAGAAGTCATCAGGCAAAGAAAAGAAGAAATGGGATTCTTGAACTCACACCAGCGTCAATCACACTTTCCAAATCTGGCCTGGAATTCCGCATCCAATCACCTGAGGGGAACATGCATTAGCATAACATCACCAACGAGAGCAACTTCTTACCTGCGACCTCGAAGTTCTCGTAAATCAACTCATTACTTTCTTTCCAAGTTGACTCAGCTCCAATTGTACTTGCAACTGAATTCAGGTAATTTGTGATGTCAGGTGGATATGGATCGGGATTTCTTGTCAGGACATAATAAACCTGTATGAAATATGATTATACACGTTTCCTGCTGTTTTCTCAAAAAAATAGTACGTACATCCCAGTTTCCTGCTAGAGCTCCCAGGATATTGTTGTTGCAATATGCCTGAGCAGCCGTGCATGTAGAATTACTGGTACCTTGATAACAGGCTGTGATCTAGGCAAACGAAAAAAAAAAATTCAGTTGATCATATATATATATATTACATACCTGATCCATGCAACCACCGCGAGACGACCATGCACTGCTAGCACGGGAGGCAACAGATGAAGATACAAGGGGATGATACGGATTGTCCTGAGAATAAGGAAGATATTGAGCATATTGAACAAGAGGGTCCTGAAAACACTTTGGTCAAGGAATCAGTGCCAAGAAATATATATCCTCACGGTAAGCCCATCACCAATCCCAAGGACCTTAAGATTCATCTTGACACCGGAGACTGTCCCCCGATCGATGGCTGTGTTCTGGGACAAGAAATGACTGCCATGTCCCAAGCTCAAACATAAACTGCAGAAACGGGGTTGCAACACTCACGAAGCAAAAGTCGGTCCATAATGTCCGCCATAACTATCTCATCATTAGCAGATGTATCCGGAATAATAGTCAATTGCCATACGACTCTGTCCATATTGCCAATTCGTTGGTTTGATATTTGGAGAAACGCGAATCGGAGAAGAGAATCTGCATAAATGTCCAGATATCCGCGGCTGCCTCTTGAGATGTGCCGACTGAAGTCGTGTCTCCGTGCGAGAAACCTACACCGACCGGTTGATCGATGAACAAGATATTGGCTTCATTATTCCAGGAAAAAGGATTCAGCGTCACAGATCTACTGTCGTTGGTGATACGGCATGGGCCGAGTTCCTGCAACAAACCCAACATACTGGAACTACCGGGCTGAGGAATCCCCAGCAGTCAGTGACCCGCATCTTGTGGACGGGATAGAAACGTACACCACCATTGAACCAGAGAGCAAGAGGCGAACTGTCCGGGTTATTTCGCGACTCAAAGAACCAGAACCTAGATCATTGCAATTTCAAGGGATCGAACAGGGCGAAAGAACAAACTGGACTGACCAGAGACTTTTAGATGCAGATATATCACCATACCCAGATACCTGATTTACACCAGGCGTTGTTTCTGAACTCTGTCAGGGATCTGTTTCACTGGGAATACAGTGAACTACATACCACAAACACCCGAATTTTCCTTGTAGCGGAGTTTTCCAGGAGTAACTGCCAACGACTGGATAAAAGTGGGTTTTGTGTGATCTGTTGCCTTTTGTGCAGTCCTGACTCCGCCAATGACACCGTCTACGACCGGTATTTGACCAGACAAGACAGTTTGAGGTATGATGCAAGAAAGCAAAAATATAGGGAATAGCATAGCTGCGGGGAGGTGGGTTGCATTTCTCGCTTGTCACTTTAATAGGCTGTTGATTCAGAGTTAATGGCATAGAAGGGAACACATGTGGACTTGGCTTGAGCCGGTAATCGGCCGCAAATCGACGCATGAGAAATTGATCACGCTGAAGAGTTTAGCAGTGGATGTTTTAGATAACCAATGGTGGATTGAGAAGCACATAGATCCAGCGTGAACGGATATTCATAATTGGAATATAGCTGCTTGATCCCTTAACAGTGGACTGAGAGGTGAATACCATTATGGCATAGGGATCCCATATGACAGGATCGGGAGGAACATATGTGAGCGTCCGCAAGACTTATGACAGGACTTCTGTCCGAAGATGTACCGGTAGCCCAATGATGCAAGTTTGATTATCACTGCACTGGACCATATTCAAGCAGAGACAAATTGATTATGGAAAGGGTG
>Ga0153966_100627_pt1 | contig 10846 bp, 14 predicted proteins | sample TSFL050MetaG_FD_104738 | JGI IMG/M metagenome (GOLD analysis project Ga0153966, IMG submission 104738) | Attine ant fungus gardens microbial communities from Florida, USA - TSFL050 MetaG | ecosystem: Host-associated > Fungi > Mycelium > Unclassified | place: USA: Florida, Paynes | collected... | reverse complement strand
TATCAAGTCTGGATGGATCGACCGTACCTCACACAGTATTTCAAAGCATGCCAGTGGCACATTCAGGCTTGCTTTCCTAGCCTCATTATCCCTTATTGTGCTTGGTCAGCTTGCACCTGGGACCATCAGTGTCTCTACGACAATCATCTCCGTTCCGACTACTGTTCCTGTTGCTAGACAGGTCTCTCGAATAGATGATAGCAACGTCCAACAATTTTTTACTTCTTCAATGCGTGCCAATCTTATCATTCGGCTTGAAAGGATTGAATTTACCCCATTTGGGTTTCAGCTTCCCGCAAACACGCTGATATCTTTACCGCCGACCTCTAACAAATTCAATGGAACTCTAGAGTATGATACTGACATCGTCGAATTTCACCACAACTGTCGTTGGGAAGCCCCATCCGTCGTCAATGACACAGACCTATTCATTTCTGCTGCAGGGAAAATTTGGAGTACTGCACTCATCCTTGGTAGTCAGGGTCAGACAAGAGCAGGTATGTTCCATGATAGGCAAATGATGGGATGTTCTGACGACACTACTTTTTTCAGGCTCTAGTATTCATCCCCTCTCTCTTATCAGCTTTCCTATCATGATGAATACAAGTACTAGTGCTTACTTATTCATCGGGGGAAATTCCTCTTTTCACAACAGCGCTACGCCTCCGACACGATTTACCATTAATCTGGATAATTTACCTGTCACTTACGTGGAACAAGGTGTTGGCGTCACCGAAGGGTCGAATATCCGCCTTGTTGGACCTCTTGCCAGTGTTCTTTTGTGCGACGCACAACCTAAAATATCTGGAGGCCGTGTTCGTCTAGAAAATAATGGGACTGTCGATATCATATCTTCGGGACAACCATCGGATGGCAGTTTCCCCTTCACCGCAGCAAACCTTATCTTCACAAATGCATTCCAGGATGCACTTGTTGAGCTTGAATTTCTCGAAGTAGTCAACTTGGTCAACAATGTCGCTGCAGATATGTTTATGACTAATACTTCTGTTGATTGGCAGTTGGCGCAGAACATAGCACCTTTGGATATTCCATCCATCAATAAGAATATAGATAACTTCATGAGCTCTGCAGCCAAAGCTTTCATCGACGGGTATCGCAAGCTTGGAACAAGTGCTAACGCTACCTTTGACTCAACATCTGTTCCTGGTTTGATGGAGGAGCAGCGACTGGCTTTGACGACCTCCCAAGAGTTGTTCATTGTTACAGTTGTGTTGGGCATGATCACCACTGCTTTGTTATGCACTCTCGTGCGATCCGCACCAACATGGAAGGGATATCCGTTGAATCTCGCGAACGTCCGGCTCCTTTCGGAGGGTTATAATAAAGAGAGGTGAGGTGAGGTTGCTGATACAGGGGTCCCGAGCACAATAGCGTCGGTCTGTTGCAGACTTGTAGATATTGGCTTCTGTGCCTGCAGTCATTTTCTCTGACTTTGTTCTAATTCATTGCATTCTCTTTCCTAGGAAATCAGACTGAGAGATATAATTTGTCAGAGTTTGGAGGGTTGTGTCCTTGACAGAACAGCTTATTAGAAGGGACAGCCACATTTGCTATGATGTCATTGCCAGACTGATGTGGTACTTGGATTCTATTTAGTACTCACTGATATGGTACTCAATCCTTCGTCTCTGTATGCCACTTTAAAGGGTGTGTCAATTCTTACCTCTCTCAGTCATCTACTTCACTCTGTGACGTCTGAGGTGAGATCTTATTATGTATGCTAATTCTATTGTAGCTTACTGGTGTGTATAGCTTATATCTCTATTAGGTGAATATACACATAGTCATCTACTTCACTCTGTGATGTCTAAGCTTATATCTCTATTAAGTTACGGGCCTAGTGCTCTAAAATCACATATCAATACAAACACACAAACAACATATTGACTTGAAACTATGTCTTCAACTGGAGGAGCACCACCTATATTCCCAGTCAATGAGAAATTTGATGGAACCAACTGGATAACTTGGAGTGAGAACATTCTCATTGCAGCTCACATGAGAGGAGTATATGGCTACTTAACTGGCACTATCAAGAAACCAGTTCTCATCTCCACAATTCCCACTAAACTAGCTACTACATTGACTAAAAAAGAACCTATATCATCTACCCCTGTATCAGTCATACCAGCCCCTACTGAAGTTGAAACTAACTAGCAGTCTCTTACTCCATTAGAAAAAGAATGAGACTTATGAGATAACTGGGTAAAAGCTCTACTGTTATATAATACAAAGAACTTTGTTAGCTTGGGAATAAAGACCAAAGGAAATGCTGTAAAGACTTGGGCATCTTATGTGGAGAGATATAAGATATTTACTAAAATAGCTAAATTAGCTGCTAAGTAAGATCTAAAGAATACCACCTATTCCAAATGCTAAAACTTCTTTACTTATGTTTTTATCTTGAGAAATAGATGGGCAAAAGCAAACTCACTAGAATTGACTATTAATGATGAAGTCTTCAAAATGATCTTGCTAACATTATTACCCCATCATGGAGTCCAATAATAGCCTCATGCATCAAAAATGGCACCTTCTCTGAAGTAATATTCCTTCTAGAGACCTGGTCACTTCATTTTACCCCAAAAAATCCTATAAATACTGTTTTAGTACTATAGGTTGCCAAACTTCCCTAAAGGGATTGAAATTAATTACTGTGTGTTAATCCAAACTGTAGCTGTCAAGGTCATACTATTGAAATGTACTATTGGTCTGGTAGTGGTAAAAAAGAACAATTTTCTTTAGGTTTCAAAAAAAGAAATGGGTATACAACAAAAAAGTATAGACCGAGACTTTAGTTGATTCAAAAGCTACCACAAACTTTGTCGACAGAGTTTTCGTGGAAAATAATAACCTGGTAACATATAAACTGGCAAATCCATATTGAGTAATCAATGCAGATGGCACTCCCAACAAGGTGGGACAAATCACAAAATATGTCTGAGCTTATGTAGAAATTGGATTGCACAAGATGACTTAACATCTCTTTGTTACCAATCTAGGGACTAAGGAAATGATGATTGGATATTTGTACTTGTATAAGCATAATCCAAATATCGATTGGTGAAAAGGCCAATAGGAGTTTACTAGGTGCCTGAATACATGTGCCAGTAAAGCCCATAAAACACGAGATGTAGAAGCAAGAGCTAATGAGCTTCACCTCAAAATGTTTGTCAGTAGATTCCCCTCATTGGATGAAATAGGAGATGAGGACCCCGACAACAATATTCTTAGCTGGGCAGACACGACTGACCCAGGCAATCATCAACAAGCAATAGTGATTGCAGCTATGCTCAACAATTAAGACCCGTATGGGAACTCAGATTGTGAAGACACAAAGACCTGGAAAGCTCATATACCAGAGTGGTTACACAAGTATGGAAATGTGTTTTCAAAAACTAAGTCAGAGAGAATGCCATTACAGAAACCATACAACCATGTGATCGACTTTGAGGAAGGTGCAAAGCTTCCCAAACTAGCCAAGGTCTATCTACTCTCTCTAATGGAAAGAAACTCTCTGATTTCATAGATCGATGAGGAACTCAGAAAAGAGTATATCTAACCATCTACTAGCCCAATAGTAGCTCTATTCTTCTTTGTAAAGAAGCACAATGGAAGCTTATGACCTGTCATGAACTACAGAGCCCTCAATGGAATTACTGTCAAAAACCAATATCTAATCCCTGGAATAGCTGACTTGACTGAATCACTCAGCCATGCCTCAATCTTTACCAAAATTGACTTGAGGTGGGAATACAACAATGTTCACATTAGAGAAGGGAATGAATAGAAAACGGCATTCATAACATGGCGAGGCCTCTTTGAGGCAACTGTGATGTATTTTGGTTTTTCTAATGCACCAGCGACTTTCCAAAGTATGATGAATGATATACTTGGAGATTTAATTCACATACAATTAATTATGGTGTACTTAGATGACATTCTAATATTTGGGACATGTTTAGAGGAACATAGGTAACTGGTCAAAGAAGTGCTAAAAAGGTTTCAATCTAATGACCTTTATGCTAAAGCAGAAAAGTATTTCTTTGAGCAAAGTAGTATCAAGTATTTGGACATAATAATTTTGGAGAATAAAGTACAGATAGATGAGGAGAAACTTTCAGGAGTTCTAGAGTGGCCAGTACCGACAAAAGTCAAACAAGTATAGGCATTCTTAGGCTTTGTGAATTTCTATCATAGGTTCATTGAGAACTTTGCCAAGATGTCAAAGCTACTTTCCAACTTGACCAAGAAGGATAGTACCTGGACTTGGGGCATTGAGCAGAAAAATGCTTTTGAGGTGCTGAAAAAGGCCTTTATAATGGCTCCAGTCCTGAGAATACCAAATAATGAAGATCTCTTTAAGTTGTCTACTGATGCCAGCAACTTTGCAACAGGAGCTGTCTTATCACAAAAAGACATGTGGACCAACCTGTGGCACCCAGTAGCATTCTTTTCCAAGTTATTAGATGTTCACAAAAGGAACTATGAAATCTATGATAAGGAGCTACTTGCAGTTATTCGGGGACTAGAAGGATACAGACATCATTTGGAGGGACATCCACACAAAACTAAGATCTAGTCAGATTATCAGAATCTCACATTCTTTAGGACAGCTCAAAAGCTGACCAGGAGGCAAGCAAGATGGGCATTGTTCATGACTTGTTTTGACTTTGTACTCTATCATAAACTGGGAAAGACAATGCAGGCGGGAGACCCCTTGTCCAGACGAACTAATCATGAGATGGGGATAGACCGAGATAATATGAACCAGGTACTACTAAAACATGAGTTCTTTGCTACCAATACATTAGAGGCTACTCATGAATCGCCAATAAATGACAAATTAATCCTAAGGGAGGTCAAAGCTGCACTCTTATCGAACAAAGTCACCAAAGACTATAAGTCTTTTCTCAAGTCAGGTCCTAGAAAATTCGAAAAATCCTTGCAAGACTGGAACTATGAGAATGTACAGAGGGAAGGTTTATATCCCTCAAAGTGTGGACAACACTTTATGACAACAGATCATTTAGATGCACCATGATTTGCCATCTGCAGGACATTCAGGTTGGTGGAAGACCTATGAGTTAGTCTCCAGAAATTACTGGCAGCCTAGAATGACTACATTTGTCAAGAAATATATTATGGGTTGTGATTTGTGTTAGTGGATGAAAAATCGCCCACAGCAATCTTTTGGACCACTCATGCCTAACAAGGTGCCTAACAGGCCTTGGGAAATAATTTCAATGGACTTAATCACTCAATTGCCAGAGTCAAATGGTTACAACGCTATCTGTGTTATCGTCGACAGGCTCACCAAAAGGGCTCACTTTATTCCTATCAACAATCAGTTCTCTTTGAAAGATATGGTGCAGCTACTCTATGACAAGGTTTATCCATTGCATGGACTGCCCCTTTAAATCATTTTGGATAGAGGAATACAATACTCAGCTGAGCTATTCCAAGAATGGTGCAGAATTTTAGGAATAGAATCTACAATGTTGACAGCATATCATCTACAAACAGAATGAGTAAACCAGGCTCTAGAGCAGTATCTTTGGTGCTATATAGATTACAATCTAAGTAATTGGTCAGACCTGCTACCCAGTGCAGAGTTCATATACAACAATCAAGTATACGAAGGCATCAAAGAAAGTCCGTTCTTCCTTGAATATGACAGACACCTGAGAGCAGGTCTAATATTAGTCAAAGAGTCACTGGAAAGTGACTTAAATAATCTAACGTATAAACAACAAGAAGCCTTGGAGCAGGCAAAAGCAGCTCTAACCCTTGCAGCGGAAAGAATGAAGTGGTACTATGATAAGAAAGTCCAAAGTGTCCTATTCAAAGTTGGTGACAAAGTGCTACTCAATCTGAAGGATTACCAGACTACGGAGCAAGCATTACAACCCTGGTACGAAGGACTATTCAAAATAATAGAAAAGTTGTCCTGTGTTACGTTCCGGCTTAGGATGCCACCTCACTACCGAGCTATGCACCCAGTCTTTCACACTAGCAAGTTAGCTCAGTACTCTGAATCTACTATCCATGGACAGAAATCCACTGCTCCACCACTGACCTTGATACAGGGCCAAGAGGAATGGGAAGTAGAACGGGTTCTTGATTTACGACAAAGACATGGAAAAAATGAATATCTTGTTAGATGGAAAGGATACACTCAAGGAGACAACACATGGGAACCTGAAGAAAACTTACAGAATGCAGGCAAAAAGCTGCAGGAGTATCTTCAGAGTATACCAAAAACAAAATAACTTTTCAATGGAGCTCAAACCAAGAGGGGGGGTAATGTTACAAACTTTATTTGGCCATAACTCCATGAATACCTGCACAATTCCCACAGTCTAAGATGCATCTGAAAGACCTTAAGAAGACCTTTCAAATGACAAAGCAATCAGTACTCATTGAGATATCAGTTAATCAGTACTGGACACTGATTGGCATATATCTCGGGAACCACCAAACATGGATGTTCACTTCCATATGCACATGGAAGCTCTCTTCAATATGCTTCTAACGACCATAAATAGACCTTAGGGCAATAAGATCCTGTGGAGATACAAGGACCTTAAGGTTTGGTATAACACTGATCTATTACCCATAGATGCACATCAATTCTTGAATACAAACAAGGACAGCCCCTTTTATGGTTAAGTTATTGCTATTTTAGACACAAAAAGACTACCATATGTAGAACAATAGGCAGTAGAACATGTAATGCTCTGTCCAGGTGCACAGACCATCTATTCCTGTATATAAAGCTTCATAGTCTGAGGATTAGACCTCAGACTTAACAACATTGTTAGGATCTGCGGGACAATCCCGGATCCCCCTTAGAGGGTATGAGATTAAGACGAGGAGAACTCGACAGAGTTCCCTCTATGAATTGCCTAGCTATTTATATGAGTACACGTGGCTATGCTAAGACTATTCTAAGAGAGATCACGGTATCTATTAGCTACCATCTGTCAAGTCCTGAGTAATTCCCCACATCAGACAGCTTCTGCCCACATATTCTCCCACACATGGCGGCTGCCTGATAGGCGTGTAATCAAGCTCAGATCATCACTCGATCCTTCCCATGCTTGTCCTTTTATTAGATCCTAACATTCCCACGTCGTAGTCGTTATGTTCGTATCGTCGTATAGTCATTAATTAATTTATTTAATAAAAAAAAAGATAAGTGTCAGAGCAAATCATAACAAACATTTTTTGTTGCTTAAACTACCTTGCTTGAGAACCATCAACTCTTCAATTACAAACCTAGTAAGTGACCATTTGTGATACAACCTCACCGACCACTCCTTAATAGTTGTAGAAGGCAATTCTGCCTCCGCTAACCTTCTCTAAATATTCCCATTCAGCCCCCTCTTGAATTCTTCTATGAGGGGTCTGTTGTCATAGCTGCTTTCTCTTGATACCTTTTTTTGAAGATTTGGATGTACTCATTACACGTCCGTCCTCCCTGCTTTAGTACCCTTAACTCATCTACCTTCCTTGATTCTTCATCAAACTCCCCAAATTCCTTCCTCATCTTGATGAAGAGTTCCTCTACCATCTCTACCAATAATAACCCCTGCATTCTTTCCTCCAGTATGTTTTCCTTCTATACCTCTGCCACTTCTCCCTGTATATACATTAGTACTCACAATATTTTCTCCACTTCCTCACTCCCCTTCATCCTCATACTAATGTACAGGTGGCAGGCATTAATGAACCCTACCACCTTCTCCCTTTCTCCATTAAACAAAGGAGGCTTGGCTGCCTCCCCCTGGCTTTGCCCTCTGGATAGGAGCTGCTCAATAGCCATTGTGTGTTGAGCAAGGTATTGAAGAATTTGGTTCATTGTTAGACCTGTTTCTTGTTGTTGTTGTTGGGGTTGTTGACCCTGGGATGATTGTTGGTAGAACATATTGTTGTCCCCAGCATCTTCTTCGTCTGTTGTTTTCTTATATGAGGAGTAGTTGCTTTCTTCTTCTGAACTAATGTTTACACCTACTGAGGAGTGCATTGTCACGCCAGACAATTATTTTTGGCAATATAAGTGACATTTGGAACCTAATAATCATAATAAACAGCTCTTAAAAGAGAATTGGCTCCTCAGACATAACCACTAGAAGTCCGGTCATGTACTTAAGAGTACTATCCGAGTAGTGGAGTAGTGGCCGTGATCACCACTATCAGTACCTCATAATGCTTTCTGGATGGTTTCATATTATATCTATAAGACAGACTCCCCCCTAGAAGTGCTCTCAAGAGTGAACTCAACCTTAGAAGCATTTCCCTTAATAATAACATCACCAGATAACTGACCTCTGGTTTATAATAGGAACACCATCAGAGGTCATGCATCAGTCCTGATCGGCAGTCCAAATATAGAAGAACAAGATGAGGATATGCCAAATATAACGATTGAAGTCTTGGTTGAGTAACCTTAACCTCACTTACACTCTAAGTCAGAGTTTGACAAAGAGAACTCGTTAGAGTTCCCACTAATTGGTTCGGCTACTTATACATGAATATGTGTTTACAAGTATTTGTCTAAACTATTTTATCCTGTGCATCTCTTTTGAGTCCTGATGTCCCACACACATTTATTATTACATAGTTATGAGAAAGAAAAAGAAATAAAATAATCCGCCACCGCGGATCGTCTAGCTCGTCTGCCATTTTATAACACCACCCCCCTCTCAAGGGTCCTCGTCCCAAGGACTTCTTCATAGCTCATTGTATGGGTCCCTTAGGTCACCCATGTCTTGGTTTTCGTCTTCTAATTCCTCCAAATACTTCCTATCTTCCTCTATCCTTTGTCGATCTTCCTTGTTTTCCTCTTCATCCCACTCTTCTATCATTCCACCCTTGTACTCATGTTTCTCCTCTTCCATTCTTTTCAAGAACAGGTTTCTGCTATATCTGGAGAATGGATTTTTCTTTCACCGTTTCCAATTCTCCTCCATATGCTTCCAATATTCTCTGTCATACTTCTTGTTACCCCATCCGTAGAGTAACTTAGCCATGTACCTTCCCGGTAACTCTCTGCTGAACACTTTCTTATTTTCTTCTGCTTCTTGCTGCCTTACTTCTTCTTCTTCTTCTCTGCGATATTCCCTTTCAAATTCCTCTACTAATTCCATTGCATTCTTCAAATTTTCTTTACTCTCTCATGTGTCTTTTTCCACTGTACATCCCTTCCATCGTACTAAGTATTTATCCCTTCCTCGCACTTTTCTCTTGTTCATGATTTTCTCCACCTCCCACTCTTCTTCCCCTTCAATCACCACTGGTTGTGGTGCTTCTTTTCTCTGGCCCTCCACTTGTGATTTGTACCGTCGTACTCAACTGACGTTAACTACTGGATGTATTCTCACTGTAGTAGGTAGCTCTAATTCTATTGCGTTACTAGAAATGATTGCTTTCACTTTGTAAGGTCCCACAAAGCATTCAGTGAGCTTCTCCGTTCGTCTTCTGACCATTTGGTACTTCAAGTCTTTAGTGCTGAGTAGTACTAAGTCACCAACTCGATATTTCTCTACCTCTCCTCTCTCCCTATCTGCATACCACTTCATATCTTCTTGCGCTTTCTGTAGTGCTGCTTTTGCTTCCTCCTGTACATTCTTCAATCTCTCCACAAACTTCTCCGCTCCTTCATACTTCCCCTTCTTTCTCATCTCGAACCCCATTCTAGGATCTTGTCCATTATTTGCCTTAAAGGGCAAAACCTTAGTTCCTGCGTGCACTTTGTTATTGTAGGCAAATTCTGCTGTTCCTAGCCATTCTGGCCATTGCTCTTGTCAATGATTGATGAACATTCGTAAGTACTGTTCAAGTTCCTGATTCATCCTTTCTGTTTGACCATCTGTCTGTGGATGGAATGCCGTGGACAATTTTGTCTCGATCCCCAACATGCAGTTCAATTCCTTCATGATCCCTGCTGCGAACTGTGGTCCTCTATTAGAGATTATACTATCTGGTAACCCATGTAGTTTCCAAATGTTATCTCTAAATAAGCATGCTAATCCTTCTGCGCTAGTCTTTTCTGTAGTAGGTATAAAGTGTCCCATTTTTGTGAATCTATCTACTACTACTAAAATTGAATCATATCCTTGTGCTAAAGGCAACTTCGTAATGAAGTCTGCACTTATATGACTCCACGCCTTTTCTGGAATCAAATTTAGCATTAATTTTCCTGCTGGTGATTGTGTTCAATTCTTGTTGCGTTGGCAGGCATTGTATCCTTCCACATATTGCTTCACCTCTCTAGTAATCCCTGGCCACCAGAAATTCCCTGTCACCAACTCTGCTGTTTTCCACTATCCTCCATGTCCTCCTACAGGTGTATCATGGTGTAGCCTAATTACTTCTGCTCTCAGCTTCTCATCTTTAGGGACATACACCTTTCCTTCTTTCAGCATTAGGCTGTCTTCTTGACACCATTCTTCGTCTCTTAACATTTTCACTCTTGCTCGCTTCATTTCTTCCACAGCTTTTACTACCTCATCGTCCTTTGTTTCACACTTCCTTACTTTGTCCAACAGGTCCACTCCTTCTATAATTACTTCTGCCTTTCTAACCCTCTTCTCTTCTAGCTATTCTTTCTTGACCAACGTCTGCTCCTCATTATCTTTCTCTATTCCTACTTCCCAATCTGGCCTCCTGCTCAACTCATCTGCTTTCCCCATCTTACTTCCTGCAATGTGTTTCAACACGAAGTCAAACCTAGATAGATATAGAGCCCATCGTGCTTGTCTACGATTCAACTTTTGGTTGCTCATGAAATATTCTAAGTTTTTATGGTCCGTCCAGACTT
>Ga0153966_100626_pt1 | contig 10858 bp, 12 predicted proteins | sample TSFL050MetaG_FD_104738 | JGI IMG/M metagenome (GOLD analysis project Ga0153966, IMG submission 104738) | Attine ant fungus gardens microbial communities from Florida, USA - TSFL050 MetaG | ecosystem: Host-associated > Fungi > Mycelium > Unclassified | place: USA: Florida, Paynes | collected... | reverse complement strand
TTTCCTTTTTTGTTGCTTTTCAAAGTTAAGGCATAACTTTTATAATTTAATTATAGCAGAAAAAAAAGACTGGAGTAGATTTTAGCTAAAAAAGTTTTATTTTTTTAAATATTTATATTGTTCGACAGATTTTTTATATTCTCAGATTGAAGGAGAAGTTTTAATTATTGGAATTAGATAAATACCTTTTCCAGTTAGTCGATAAGTGGTTAACTGGTTAGGTATTGAAACACCTTCGATAAAATCGGAATATTTCAGTTGTTGTTTTACAATAAGATTTTGTTTTAGTTCGGATTCAAGAATATTAGACGGTTCGGCATTTAGATTAAATCCAACCATAGCAGCTTTTTTAACACTGTCTTTTTTACAAAAATCACATTTTAAAATATAATTTCCTGCTCTTTTCATTATAAAACTGTTTGGATGTTTACATTTGTTTTCGATTTCTAAACCTCCTATTCTGTTATGCTTATCAAATTCGGGGATCCAGTTATTAATATCAAAATCTGATTTTACAGGTGCTTTTATAAAGATGGAGTCTGTTGCGCCTCCTATTACATCGAAATCACGGTTTCCAATCGTTGAAAGAAGGTGTAGTCGACCTAGTTCTGTTATGGTCATTGCGGCTAATATATTGTATTTCGATTTTAAATCGAAATCAAAATCGACAGGTTCGAATTCATCCTCTAACTCGTTAAAATCGAAAACAATATTCATCTCATTAGATCCATCTTTTCCGTATCGAGTATTGATCATATATTTAGAGAAAAGTTTTTCAGCGACACCTGAATTTTCTTTTAGATCATAAAAATATTTTATGAAATCACCATAATAATTAAAAAAAGTGATACTTTTGAAGTCTCATTTTTCGATAATTTCGAAATCGGATCCGTAATATTCTTTGAACTTTAAAAAAGTGTAATGCCCCATAGGATACTCTTTCCCAGCTTTTAAAGTTTTAACCCAACTTAAAGATGTCCCCGTTTTTTCAGGTATGAAAGAAGTTATGTTTGCTTTTGGATTCATTGTTTTTTTAATTCGGATTTTATAAAGGTGAAAATTGTATGATGGAGGGGCTGGAGTGTCAGGATTTAGTTTTTGTCAAGGTTCACCAACACCGAAAAAATGGGTTTTTGATACCATTATTGAAGGATATGAACTTTTATAATCACCAATAAAAACCTGTCCTTTTTGATACTCATATTTTCAATTTTCGGGTTTTTTAGGAGCGACTAATACACCTCGAAAATCCTCGTTAACTCAAAACTTACCACCAATATATCACTGTTTGAAATATTTCCATCAACTCCCGAATTCGTCTTTTTGAAACTGTAGTCATTCATTATTTTTATAAACAAAGTTTTTTAAACATCAAACACGAGCAGCATCATAACCAACAAAAATATCCTCTCCGTCTTTGATTTTGCGGTAAGAATATTTTTTAAAACCTTTTTCATATTTTTTTACTTTAAAAAAACCTCTTTTTACCCCCATTTGTAAAAGTTTTTCTCCCAAAAATTTTTCCCAGATTGAAAAAGAAGTTGCTCCAACTGTCAGTTTGAAATCTGACATTTTTAATTTTCGGTTTTTTCCTTCCAAACCGATAGGAAGTTTTAGTTCTAAAAGCATTTCAAAAAAATAAGACATTATTAATGTATCGTTTACAAAATATTCAGATGTGAAACCTTTTAAATGTTTCAAATATTCAGAAAAGCTTGAAAAAAGTTTTTTTCTAGAATACAACATTTTTCTTTGCTGTGTTGTTCCTTGTTTTGTAAGATCAATATCAAAATGCTTTGAAACATTAACACCCATTTTTTCAATAGAACTTTGAAAAAGCTTTGCGGAGTCGGCAATTGAAATAGATCTTGTTCTTTTAATTTCCTCGCCGATAACACCGTTTTTTTCAGTTTCCTTTAAAAAATAAAAAAGAAATCTGATTTCATAAATCTGAGACCCTTTAACGTTTAAAAAATCGTAATAAATACCCTGTTTTTTACAGCTTTCTCTTGGAATGTATTTTTCAATCCCCATTTTTCGAAAAAGTTCTGGATTCAAAATAAAATGATTATCGAACTTTGCGGCGTTATGAAAATAAAGTTGAAGTTTTACTTTACCACAAAACAAAATAAACATTAATCAATCTGTCAAGTTTAGGAATTCAAAAGATAGTCGGCATTTTTCAGAAACCTGTTGTAAATTGTGATTTGTTTTTAGATCAAGTCAACTATTATATCTATATTTGTTTAGTTTTTCATCGATAAAAAGGTAAGAAACCTTGTTTTTTACAACAGAGGGTTGAGGATTGAAAGATTGATTTATGTTTTTTAGATCGTACAAAGCAAAAGTAATAGAGGCCAGAAAGACTTCAGGGTTTCCGTTTTTTAGTTTTGGATCGAAATCGGCGGGGGCGGCTGTGGTTTCAAAATCACACATTCCGTAAAGCACATTTTTAAAATTGGTAGACTGATTTAAAGATTTTTTCATATATATATATTATCACAAAAAAAGTAGATTATAGCTATAATCTACTTTTATTTTATCTGTCATTTTTCCAAGTTCGAGTAATTGATAATGTTCTAAAAATACCTTCAACACCATCGAACTTTTGAAGTAAACCTTCACGGTTTTCAGCAAATAACAATGCTTCTTTTTTTTGTGGGAAAATACCTTTTAAAAGGTAAAGTTATTTCGTTATTTGGAATTAAATAAAAACCTAAGTTAAATGTTAAAGTTCAACGGTCTTTATAATTGTATCCAATATATTTTTTTCCGTACGTGAGACCCCATAGTTTCCTTTTTTGTTGCTTTTCAAAGTTGAAGCATAACTTTTTATAATTTAATTATAGCAGAAAAAAAGACTGGAGTAGATTTTAGTAGTGCCAATAATTACCAGATTTTGAACTTGCGGAAATTGGAAATGATAATTGAGAAAGAATTGAAAACAGTATTTTGTTTAATTTTTCGGAATTCAAACTGATATTAGCAATAATAACATCGTAATTTATAGCCACATTGCTTGTTGTTTCGGTCGAATTGGCTATTTCATTATTTTGAGTAGTTGAGTTTGAGTTATTGGTTTGTTGAGATGTATCCAAGAATTGATTGTTATTTCAATTATCGGATTCTTGGATTTGATTATTTTGATAATCTTTTGTAAAACCTGAACTATCAGTATTTTGATTAATTTTTGCGTTCTGGTTTTGGATTGTTTTTTGAGTTAAAAGGTCAGAAATTGATAATTGGTTTTCGGAAATATTTTCATATTTAAACAATTCAGAAACAATTATGTAAGTTGTTTGATCTATATTTAAAGATTGAATGTTGTTATTTAAAGGGTGATAAAATAAACCAGTTTCTACTTGATTTTGGACAGTTTCAGAAAGAACAGTTCCATAAAGTTTTTTGTAGAGTTTAGGGACTAGTTCGAAGTCATATTTTTTAAAAAAATCTTTAATTGTCATTAGTTTTTTCCTCCTTCGTCAGAAATTTCAACAATTGGCAAAAGGTTAGTTTCCTCAACTTTTATATTGGTTTTAAAAATACGGTTAATTTCAAAAATTGCCTCTTTTCGACAATTAAAACGACTTTCAGCAATTAGCACGTTAACACCTTGCTGTTGTTGCAGGTCGGCCTGAATATTTCGGTCTTGTGCGTGAAGCATATTAATATTAAGACCGCAATATTCTTTAATTTTATTTTCCCAAAAAATATATTGACTAACCAAACTTTGACCTCTATCGACATTTTCGATTTTTTCAATAGTCAAAATCGAGTTGTCGCTATCAATTAAACTTCTAACATTTTGTCGGGCACTGTTTATATTATCTTTTTGGGACATTTCCAAAGCCAAAGGAACATAATTATTTCGAGAAAATCTTAACGTATTTACAACTTTTTCCATCAGACTTAAAGGTTTTTTTGAAACAAATAAATGTTTGTTTCTGGAGTCCTCTATGTTTAAAAACAAGTGAGTTTCTACTTCGATTTTTGCGGAAACATCCATAGAAATAGCTCTCCAAAGACTTAATCCTGTAAAATCTGATTTCATAACAACGAAATTATTAATTTTACCAAAACCTTTAACTTCAATTGTTTTTGGTTCATCATAACTATTTTTTTCGACTACAGAAAAAGGTTTTACGTAAAAAATCTTTCGTTTAAAAACTGCTACTTGTCCGTATTCGATCAATAGTTTTTCAATTCTTTCTCTGTTCAATCCTGCAGGAAGTCCGATATATCTGAATTGTTCAGAAATAATTAACTTAATTCTTTCAAGTTCTTGTTTCAAAAGAACTATTTTTTTGGATTCATCGGATCCGTTATTTTCTGAAAAAAGAGTATCAGATTTTGGAACAGTTCAATTTAACAATTGACTATTAACATTCGGAAACATCCCATCATATTTTACAGAAGTTGACCCATTTTCATTAAAATAGTCGGCATCGTGGATTTTGTTTTTAGATCAGAACATTTTAAATTGTTCCTCCTACGTAATGTTCTTTTTCGATAATTAAGTTCAAATAAACAACGTCTTCTTCCCCCAATGTATCAAACTTTAAGGTTAATTTTCCTGAACTATCAAGATCAAGTTCAACAAATAATAAAGGCATTCTTTGATCCTCAACAATATCATCACCGTAAAACTTAGTTTTGAAAACAGAAAAATCGGATCCGATTAAAACGGTCTGGCAGCCATACATATTATTCAGTCGGTAATCGAAAATCAATAAATCATTTTGTTCGATATTTGATACTGAAACATTAAAACTGTCATAAGTAATTTTCAAACTGTATAATCGATTTTTTGAGGGAATTAAGTTTTTAACATTTTCAATATCAAGATTATGATCGGTTTTTGTTTCGAATTCGGAAACGTTAGGAATTAAGTTTTTAACATTTTCAATATCAAGATTATGATCGGTTTTTGTTTCGAATGATGAAAGATCAGGTGTTTCGTTAATTTTATCAATAATTTTATTTCAAGTTGCACTTTTAATTGGATTCAGGTAATAATCACCGTCGGCTTTGTCAAGTGTTGAGTTAAACTTTTTAATTCCCTCGTTTTTTGTTTTTGTTTTTTTTAATAATCACATTTTACTCCTAAAAAAAAAGGTGATATTACCTCACCTTTTAAAATGTTATTCAGAAACTTCGACTAGGTCGTCATTTGTTAAAAACTCGGATTCATCAATTCCGTGTTCCTCTAAAATCTTGTTAGCTTCTAAAACAGTGAACTTGTCAACAACAATTGTTGAATACATAGAATGTTTTTTTCAAAACTTTAAAGCATCCTTTGCGTCTGCTTCGGATTCGTGAATTAAATAACTTCATTCACCGTTTCTTTTTCATTTTTGAGAGATAATAATTTTTTTCATTTTACCTTTTGTTTGCTTTTCAAAGTTGAAGCATAACTTTTTATAATTTAATTATAGCAGAAAAAAAAGACTGGAGTAGTTTTTAGCTAAAAAAAAATCGAATTAACGATTTTTTTTTTCGACTACAGATTATTCGGCAGAGGTTAGTTTTAAACTGATGTTATAGATAGGGTGGTTTTTATCTACAGCTAAACCAAGTCTGAAATAAGTATGGATTACAGAATATAGAACAAGTAAGTTTTGGCTTCTTGTTGCTTCATAATGTTCGATAATTGTTAAACAATTTTTCGGAACTAAGAAAGCTACAAAGTCTGTTAAGTCTTGTTTAACATTAGTTGATAATCCATATTCGGCAAAGGTTTTAGAATAATCAATACTTCTAAGTTCAGGTAAGAGATCAAGTTGTTTTTGATTAAAAGCACCTGCTCTTAACTGGGTATCAACATAACTAGTAAACTCATTAGGAACAATCAGAACACAATTTTCGACAGAAATAGCGGTTTCTAACACAGGTAGATTAGCAACTTTATAACGGTCTGGAAGGTTGGATCTTGAAACAGTTTTTAAACTTGAAAAATAAATTTTTAATTGGGTTAAAAGATCATATCCAGTATTAGCGGAAATAGTTTTATCAAAAATTAGACTACTTCAATCGGTGGCAGTGTTGATTTTTGCCAGCGGATTAACAATTGCTTTTAATCGCAATTCATAAAACTTTTTGTTAATAGAATGGGAAAGTTGATAACTTACATTTTCGAAAATTGCCATCCAAATAGAAGTTGAATTTGTGAAATCATTTAAAACACTATCAGGCATCAATAGGCCTTTATGAATATCGTAATTTGTGAAAAACGTTTCATAATCGGCTACTGCTTCGTCTGTTTGGTAAAGTTTACCCACATAGTCATCAGGGACTTCATAAGCGGCCAACTCATCAGTATTTTTAAAATCAGCGTAAAAAATCATTTTTACACCATTTTTTACAATTTCGACAGGGACCAAATCGGCTAATGGATAATCTTTTTTGGTGATTGAAATCATTTGTTCAATAGGCAAAATACCTAGATTGTTAAAGATTTGAGAAGGTTTCAAACCACTTTCGATATTTTCGACTGCAGTCTTGAATTGTTCAGGTGTTAATCCGTATTTTTCGGTTCAACCTTCAATCGCAATTTCTTTTTCGGCATCTGTCAAAGTTGAAAAAACATTATCAATATCTTTACTTCTTTGTTGAACTTGTTTTAAGATGGATTCAGATTTTTTTAAAAGTTGTTGCTTATCAGTTTTTAGATCGAGTTTTGCTTTTGCTTTTGCTTTTGCTTCTGCTTCTGCTTTTGCTTTTGCTTCTGCTTCTGCTTTTGCTTTTGCTTCTGCTTCTGCTTTTGCAAGTTTTTTTTCAAGCTGATTAATTCTTTCTAAAACTTTCAATTCGGAAACATCCAAAGTTTCTTTACTTTTGTTTTCGTTCATTTTTAGTTTCCTCCTTTCTAGTGGAACAGTTTTTTTAACTGTTCTTTCTTTTTTTCATCGACTACAGTTTTTTCTGCTTCTGCTTCTGCTTCTGCTTCTGCTTCTGCTTTTGCTTTTGCTTCTGCTTCTGCTTCTGCTTCTGCTTTTGCTTTTGCTTCTGCTTCTGCTTCTGCTTTTGCTTTTGCTTCTGCTTCTGCTTCATCCAGTCTTTTTTTTGTTTGTTCTAACTCGTATTTTTGGATTTCGAATTGGATCATTGCGTTGATTTCGCTAGGATTTAGTTCCAATTTGACCTTTCTAAAAAAAAAGAGGTATAACCACTTTTTAATACACAATAGTCGAGCAACTAATGATTTCAAAACCTAACAAATGTTGATGTCTTTTTCTCATTTCGTTTTTTGCTTTTTTTATTGCTTCCTTTTCGTTTTTTGCTTCACAAACAACGTTTTCTAAATGAGGTGTTGTTGTATCTCAGAATAAGGTATTAAAAACAGGCATAGTTTCCTTTTTTGTTGCTTTTCAAAGTTGAAGCATAACTTTTATAATTTAATTATAGCAGAAAAAAAAAGACTGGAGTAGTTTTTAGCTAAAAAAAATCGAATTAACGATTTTCTCATTTCTTTTTTAATTTGGGTTTGTTTTTAGATCAAGTTTTATTTTTGATGTAAGTTTTAGAAACAGTTCCTCATTCTTTAAAAAAAATATCTTTTTCCATTTTCTTTTTTCAGTTTTTCATTTTTTCAGGTTTACAAGTTTTTAACATTTTCTTTCTTTTTTTCTTTCTTTCTTTCTTTTTTTGTTCCCACTACTTCAAAATAAAAGTTTTCAATAGGATAACAAGAACAGAATAATTTTAAGCATTTACCGCTATGTTTTTTGTGCAGGCATTTAATACATAAGATCATTTTTCAACACTCCTTTCATATCAATTATAACAACAAAATAATGTTTCCGTTCAGTTTTTGAAGTTGTTATAATTCGACAGTTTCGATATTTTTCCAAAGTTTGATTACAATAACCAATGAAAAGTCCGTCAATATCAAAAACACAGAAATAGCTCATAAGATAACCTTTTTTTTCATAAATCAAGATAATGATGTAAATAATATATTACTTCGACTCCAACCATTTTAAACTTCATCTCAATTTCCAGAACCGAAAAGGTCGTCTCAGGTGGCAGAACTAATTTTTTCGTTGTATTCCTCAGCTTTTTTTTCAGTTGTTGTTTTTTTACGTTTTGAGTTAAACTCTTTTGTTTTGCGAGATAATTCGGATCCAACAGATAGATCGCCATCGTTATATTTATGAATTAATTCGTTAATTTCTTTATCGTAATAACTTTCCTCGTACAACGAAAGATTGAACTTTTGCTTTAATTCAGGACTGGATTCGTTGTAGTTATCACCAGTTTCTAATTTGAAAACTTCTTTTTGTTTTTTTATGTTAAAAGCGAATTCGGACAATTTGATTTTTGCGTTTTGACGATTTTTTTTAACTTTTATTTTGCGAAGTTTATTTATTTCCCTATTATAAGTTGTGCGAAAATTAGGGTTTTGATCCAATTTTTCGATGTAGTTGTTGGTTAAAATAGTTATGGATTCAGAATTATAACCAAAATGTTTTAAATAATAACGATAGGTTCTTAATAGATAACCACGTTTTCTAGTAGAGATCAAGTTTTCCTTTTTTGTTGCTTTTCAAAGTTAAGGCATAACTTTTATAATTTAATTATAGCAGAAAAAAAGACTGGAGTAGTTTTTAGCTAAAAAAAATCGAATTAACGATTTTTTTTTCGACTACAGATTATTAGACATCTTGCGGTTGCTTCTGTTTTTGTTTTGATGACACTCTATAACCTTGAAGGTTATCCCGTCCGTTTGTATTATTGATAGTAATTTTTACTGTGATAAAAAAACCATATTTTTTTACAATATAATTTGGTTTTCGGAAAGATTTTCTCATTTCTTTTTCGGAAACAACATTGTTTTGAATTTTATTTTGACCCATTTTTCTGACCTCCTTTCTAAGAAATCATTTTCATAAAAATATTTTTTGATGAGATATCAGCAAATGCATATTCACCATCAACATAATTATCTAAAAGTTTTTGTTTTGAAAAAGAGGTTAACACTATATCGTCTTTTTCTGCAACATTTGAAGTTGAAAAAGAAGGAGGAAAAGGTATTTTTTCTTTTAAAAGTTCTTTTGAAATAAATCATATTTTGCTAGAATTTTTTCGGAATTCAACAGGAACGTAGAAAGCATAAAGTTTACCGAGCTTATTTTTTAAACATTGTTCAGGAAAAAAAATTAGTTTTTTAAAAACATTATTGTAATTAACAATTCCATTTAGATTATCTAACTGGTTTTCATTGAAATAGTTATGATCAATACCACCCATTTTTTTTATTAATTGAAATCGGGGGTTGTCTTTATTTTCTTTTTCAATATCTTTTTTTTCACTAGATGAAATTATAGGAAAAATAATAAGCAAAAGTGGAACACCTTCCTCTGTGTATATAGGCGAAACCTGTTGTTTTATTGATGTAATCCCTAATTTTATTAAAACAGGATGATAGAAACTTTTGTTATTTCCCAAAAGAAAAACCTTTTGCTTGGATTCTGTTTCTGAGTTAGTTGTAGATCCTAATATATCAATAAAATTATCGGTTAGGGTTTTAAAATTGAAACCACTAACCCCGTTGTTGAATTCATCTCAAATAACGAATTCTGAAAGAACTCTTGAACCTCTGAGAACAGAAGGACTATTGACGGCTTCGATTGTTAAAAGTTGATTTTTTGTTGTTTGGTTAATAAGGTCTTTTCCCCGAAACTTAAAGTTTTCATATCCTAACGGAGTATCGATTAAAAACCTACTTAGTTCTGCTTCTGCTTCATCTACTTTTGTTCGAAGTCAAAGACAATTAGGCTTATTACCATTTCATTTTGAAAGGATTAATTCTTTTGCTCCAAAAGTTTTAACCCTAACACCCCGTTCGGTAATGATTAAAAAAGTTGTGAATTCGGTTTCCAAAAGTTTTTTGTAGTCAACAGCTAATCGTGGTCTACCCGATGGAAAAGTTCCTATTTTTTTGAAATAATAGTTAATATCTGTATTTAGTTTTTTCATTAGTTTTTTAACCTTACAAGAATTCGAGAAAATATTTCTTTACCATCGATTATAGGAAAAATATTTTCGAATTCATCTCAATTAGAGGTATCGAAAAGGTCGAAAGTAATAGGAACACCATAAAATACATTTTTCTCTGCAGTCAGGTTTGACATTTTATCAATAATACGGACATCTTGACCATTGTAATTAAAGATTTGATAAGGGGCGGCTGTGGTAATAGGAAGTTTCCGATCGGGTTTAATTTTGGTGTTAGTTCACCAATAACTACAAACTTCGACTTTTTCATTTTTTGGATTCAAAAAATACCTTGGACCTTTGAAGCAACTTAATTTTTCAAAAGGTCAGTATCTACTACACCAAGTTGTACTTGAAATTACAAAAAAAGGTAGTTTTGAGTTTTTTAAAAAATCTTTTGTTTTACGAGAATTAGAGAATGGAGGATTGGAAATTAAAATCAGGTTAGGATTGATTTTTTTAATTGCTTCCAAGTTTTCTAAATATTCATTTTCCCAGATTGAACTAGTACCTTTTCAATGAACAGGATTAATTACACCATCGGATCTGACAAGATCACAGGTTTTTAAAAAATGAGGATTTGAAAAATTATTAAAAGCAGGGGTTAGTTGAGTTCTAATAATTCCTTTTAAACCCAGTTTTTTTAGATTTTGTTTAAAAAATAAAAAAATGTTGGATTCTCTGGTATCAGCAAAATTAACAACAATCTTGTTATTAAAAAAATTAGGATCCTGTTTTAAAACGGTATTAAAGAAAAAATTTTCTACATCTGAAAATTGAGTGTAATATTCATTGTTTTTTGTTTGCTTAGGTTTTGTCAAATGTTGATTAGTATGTGGCATAGTTTCCTTTTTGTTGCTTT
>Ga0153966_100625_pt1 | contig 10906 bp, 11 predicted proteins | sample TSFL050MetaG_FD_104738 | JGI IMG/M metagenome (GOLD analysis project Ga0153966, IMG submission 104738) | Attine ant fungus gardens microbial communities from Florida, USA - TSFL050 MetaG | ecosystem: Host-associated > Fungi > Mycelium > Unclassified | place: USA: Florida, Paynes | collected... | reverse complement strand
GTGGGTACTGGTGCAGTATCTTCAGCAGGGATTGTGCCTGAATCAGATTCATTCCAGAGAACATTGCCAGTGCTTATGTCACGGTGAAGAATTCCCCGATCACGAAAGAGCCCTCTGCAGACTGCATACAATTCAATCCTCCTGTAAATGCTAGAGTACCAGTACCATGTTGCTCACCCTCGAGTAGATCATATAACGCATAAAGTACTTTCCGAGGGGTATCAATGTCCATGAAACCCATGCCTTTATCCAAGAGGCCGATGCGAGCTTTGGAACGGCCTGCTGATGTCGGGTGTCTGTCAAAAAACCCAGCCCGCACGATGCCCGGGTATGCGCCATGCTGATGAATCTTATTCAGAATTATTTTCTCTTTCCAGTGTTTTCTACGCTTCATTGTCTGTTCCTTGATCACATGCACCGAACCTCCATTCGTCTCGTTGGTAACAAAAATATTAGTCCGACGACCGAATGGATTCCCCACAATGTCCAGCTCACACTCTTTGAACGTCCCCTTGCTAGTGTGTAATGTGAAAGCAGGCCTATTATCAGTAAATATTGTCCTGTCTATGTCACCAGCACAGGTGTTAATCTGACCCTCATTGAGATATTTGACAACTGCAGCGAGCACCGATGGGCAGTCCGATTCTTTGACATTCACTTCTTTAGTCCCCGACGGATTGCAGACAAAGATGATCATACAACGATCTTCAACCAGGATGCTGAGTGTCGAATCGAGGTCAGGTCGATCTGCAAGGAGATGGGCAGCATAGCTGTGGGCTCGTTGGCGTCGGTCATCAAAAGAGCCACCAGAAGAGTGGAACTCGATTGCCATTTCAACAAAAGACCAGTCAAGTCGTGGATTCTTTTCCAGTCCTTCTTGCTCAAGCGCTTTGTAATGACTGGAATCATAAGCAATGATGCCTGGTTTATATTTTGTGAAGTTTTGATGATCCGCAGCACATTCTTCAGAGTCACTCAAGAAACAGATCTCTGGGATGAGAGTGAGAAATCAGTCCATTTCAAGGCAAGGTTACGCACTCTGCGGTGACATTTTCTGAGCAAGGGTGTTGGCTCGTTTGAGAAACTCAGTCATAGAGCCAAGTAGCCGAGACCTCCTCTTCTTTCTTGAATTTTTCGCTTTCCGAGGAATTTGATGTGCCCCGATTAATCGGCAGAACTCATCTAAGTCTATTCGTTCAGGATCAGGGAGATCCTGAAAATATGATTTTCTAACACAGTGAACATAACGAGGAGTATGAGAGGTGACGGAGGACATGAGGGACTTGACTTCGTGCTGGGTACGAAGAAACAAGGAGGGCTATAATTCGTGAGCTAACAGCCGGCATCACGTGAATAATGCTATTGTTGTATCGTTTGTCTAAGGTGCAAACTCTAGAAGCAAGTAAGTGAAACCATGATTCACAAGGCATGCTAATTATCAGACACCCTTGTAGAGAAGCCCTAGGGACTCAATAGTGCAAGCCGGCTTTAGTCCCAGGATGTAATAACTTTCCTTTTTTTTTTTAATTCAACAATTTATTACGCGGTGTACGAACACAGTCCGCAGTAGTCTGCTGACTACTGAGGCACAAGGCCTTGACTTATACTGAAACTACGATTGGGCCAGGTACTACAAGAAGAGATTGAGCATGGATACGAGGGGGGGGGGAAGAAGGGACACAGGGGCCTTGAGGATGTGTGTTTCACTCGGATCGGGAGGACTTGGCTGGCTCGTTCTGAGCTAGGGATGGTGTCTCAGGGGACACATGGGGTGGTCGTTGTGAGTTCACCAAGGTTCACTGGGTGTTGGGAAGGTGAAAGCACTTGGGTTCGAAGTGAGGAATTTGGTGAAGTCGCCTATGCATGGAGATGGAAGGGATACTCGGTCTTTTGTGAATCTTGGACAGCTGGTGAGGATGTGCTGTCTAGTTTCAATATCTGATTGACCCCATGGGCATCCAGGTGATTCCTGGGGGAAGAACCTAGCTCTATACTCGCCTGTCGGGGCGTGGTTTAAGATCGCTCTAGTGGCTCTTGTGCATAGAGATGGAATGGCCTAGATAAGACATCCATGTGCCCCCCTTTGCATATGTTGAAGTAGCTTCCCTGTGTTTCTCTGTATTCATGATGAGGAAGTTTCTTCCTTGGGTTTTGCCTCTGGAGAATTCCGTTATCCATTCCTCCAGGCATGTTTTGCTGTTCCTCTGGCTCAGAGCATCAAGTAATGTGTGTATTTGTTCTGCCACTGGGTATTGGGTTCTGACTGCGTCATCGTGTACCCTTGCTTGTATAAACCACTTAGCATCACTGGGACAGTCCAAGAAATGTAGGTTTCCCTCTGGGTATGCTATAAAGTGTGACCTCAAAAGTCTCGACATTGCTATAGAATGCTCTTGTCCTGAGTGGATAGACATGTCCATGGCTCTCTTGGCTGCTGAGATGTTGTCTGTGAATATGATTATATCTATGCATCCTGTGACCGTGGCTTTGCTGATGGCTAGACATATTGCGAAGAGCTCAGCATCTAGTGCTGTTACTTTTCCTGTTGGCGATTTGATAGAGGTCATTGGTGACCACCAACCCAGCATGCGGCAACTGATTTAGCTTGCCATCTGCTTGATGTAGGAACACTGGCATCCGTGGCACATACAACCTGGGGCGTATCATGAGCAGCTTTTTCACATGCTTCGTACAATGTTCTGAGGTGGTTAGCAACTTTTTCTTCATCTCTCCTGTTGCACTGATGGTAGTGGATTCGGTCACTCCATAGGTCCATGACACGTGTTCCTGGTCTGCAAGTAACTTTCTATAACTTTAGTCTCATTCTTCATGCTGCATTTTGAGACTATGAAAAGAGTCTATCAACTTTATCTGTTTTCGGCTAGTCTACTAATGTATGTGTAGACTACTCTACAAGTGATGGAACGAAGATAGAATTAGAGAGGATCTAGTTGGGTACACTTGTATATCTCAGCCGTTGTCCTGAAGATTATTGGCTCTAAACCCTCACTTATGGAATCATTGATATCCATTTCCCAGACTTGTGGACCTAGTCTCAACTGCACACAACAGGTCTGAAGAGATGGACAATGACATATGACACACTTGGTCAGTTGACTGAATGAGTCATAGAGACGAACAATAAATGATGTCGAAACACAAAAGAGCAAATTAGATTTTGATTCGGAAATGTTGATCCGGATCAATTCAAACAGTCTCACTACTATAGTCTTCCTGTTTTTGCCTAGCGACCACTGTTCCTGAAGTACAGATATAAAGTGCTTGCCCATACACTTTTAAGCCCATGAAATTCCTCATCCGAACTCAGAGATGCACCCGACCCACCGCACATCTCCCGTTACATCTTTCACCCCATATCACAACCACCATATTCGCGAGGCCTTCGCTCATGACTTACCTCACCCTATACACATTACTCTGCAGGAGTTCTACAACCTCATGGGGGAGACTTCTCCCGTTCCAGCGGATAAGTGCAAGCCTAATATGCTCTGTTCAATAAATGCATTCATCACACAAGCCAACTGCTTTGCGCACAAATTGTACCCCCAGAGTATGTTTGATCTTCTTGGGAGGGGGTACCCTAGCTCATGCTTGTATCTTAGGGATCTGTTTCTTGGACAAATCAAAGTACTATGCTGCCGATCATCCCACCTCCACTCATTCAAAACCAGATGTCATTGCATACAATCTCAATCATTACAACCGCTTGAACGAAGCATCAGTCGAGTTTCAAGCAGAATTCCGGGCTCACTGGCCCTTTATCGAAATGACCGTGGAATTTCACTCTTCTGGGAAATCTTTCAATGACCGTCGTTGTCAAGCCCACAGTTATGCGGCCTATCTGCTTGCAGCGCGACCGGATCTCGAATCAACGCTCGGCATCCTCGTCGAAAAGGACTGCATGATCGTTTTCATCTGCAATTCGTCAGGAACCAAAGAGATTAAGGTTCAAAAACCAGACTGCCCCTCAGTCCTGGCCACAATTGTGAAATATCTCAACGAGGGTCAATCGAAGGCCTGTGCTGGCAGCATAATCAGGACTACAGCTGATGACCACAGGGCCACTTTCACACTATGTACTAGCGGGGGGACCTTCGAGAACTGTACTCTAAACAGGGTGGGTTATCCATTTGGCCGTAGGACTAATATCTTTGTCACCCAGGCAATAGATGGAGATTCGCCGGTGCGTGTCATCAAGGAACAACGGGTCAGATCAACCGTTCGGTGGACAGAGAAAGAAATCCTGGATAGGATTCACCAGGGTGGCGCGTACCCTGGTGTAGTACGGACCAAATTCTTTGACCAAGACCTGACATCAGCAGGCCGGTTCAAGGTTCAGATTGGCCTCCTGGATAAAGGCACGAGCTTCATGGACATTGATACCCCTCGGAAAGTGCTTTATGCGTTGTATGATCTACTTGAGGGTGAGCCACGTCACATGCGAGTATCGACTCGAACACTGAATCATATATAGTGTGCAGAGGACTCTTTCGTGACCGGGGAGTCCTTCATCGTGACATACATCCTGACAATCTTCTCTGGAATGATTCAGGAACAATCCCCGCCGCAGGTGTTGCGCCAGTACCGACCGTATTTATAAGTCATCTATTAAACCCTAGGTACGTGGCACTTCACATGTTAGAGTCGATTCCAGTTGAGTCCCATGTCAGTGAGCCCAAGCATAAGTCGTCCATAATCCTGATTGACTTTGACAATGCCGAGATCTACACATCCGATGAACAGGTCAAAGGAGGGCGATCTGTGAGTTTGATTTGTTTTCTCTTTATTCTCAGTGTAACGAAAGCACAGGGCACTCCATTTTTCATGGCTCTCGCAATACGGGGCGGTGGCCCGTTGCCGAAGCCAAAAACTTTCCCCCTTTCCCCTGTTTTGCATAGTGATTCTGCCCTTATCTATCAACGGGAATACCCCGACCGTTTCAAGCTCTTTGGAAATGAGAACAAGAGCCCGACGATACTGAGTCACGAAGAGATTCCACCTGTATTCAGACACGAGCTCCGCTATGACGGTGAATCCGCCGTCTTGATTTTCTTCTGGTGGATTGTGTTTGCTGCCCCCCAAGGCAAAGACTTGATATACATCGATGAAATCTTATGGAGGAGTCTCTCCTCACAAGGTTGGACGCGCCGCCCTCGCCATGAATTGACCATTCTGCTCCAAGATAATGATCCAGAAGGGGGCCTTGTGCATCCTGAATACCGTCAACTCTTGCCATTGGTTGAATCTATGCTGAATTTGATTCAAAGCGATTATCACTGGGTTAAGGAAGAAATGTACAAACATCCAGAATACCTTCACGACGCTCTCCAGCGCGTCATCCTGAACTTTGTGCTGGAGAACAAGGAAGCGCCATTCATGGACCTCCAAAAGTCCCCTGAATATAGACCGGTTGAAATCATCAACAAACCAGCACCCTTGTCAGCTGCAACCACTGAACGTCGTCGTTTCATGTCCATCCGCGGTACGAAGAGGAAGGCGACCAATTCTACTGCGTCTGGTTTACAATGTTCATCACTCGCTTCCTCCCTCCATAAGTCTTTTTTAGATAGACTTAAGGTATGTTGTGTAGCTTGAATTGTCTCTACCATTGAAATGTGGTTGAATTCCTTAGGTTGGGAGAGCAAGAATGCCTGCAACTGCAGAATCATCCAGAGATACCGGTGGTCAAAGAAAGGTATACTTCACATACCTCTTAAGATTGGTTTTTTGATACTTCTCTATTGCCAGCTCAAGAAGCGTCGGTTGGATCGTGATTCCTAGTGTACGCGTCCTAACGATGGTATCATGCGGACAGGCCCGATATGGCGTATAGCTGACGCAATCTTCAATCATCACTTCAATCATGTTTCCGGTTGTCTAGCTCAGACGCGATGCTCGAGAAAAGTAGACTAGCATGGAACTAGAGAATGGCGTGAGCACGAGTGACACGTACGTGAGTAGGGTCGTTATATGGAGGATGTTAGGTATCACATGATGTGTGCACTCCTTATCAACTGACCAGTTGTGTCGCCTTTGCCCACTCTCTTATCACTCCTTGTTGGATAGTTTGAGGCCAAGTACGCCTGACCACGATTCTGCAAAACCAGTGTAGCGGGATGGATCATAATAACTTCATAATCTGATTATTAACATACCTCTCCCGATTCATGGTTCTTTATTGTGTGGATGACCCCGTCTTGCATTGCCCCTGCTCATTTCCGTGATACCTGACTGAGTGATGGCAGGCATTTGTATGGTATCTAGGATGGAACAGTAGCATTCTTTGGCCGGGATTGTGCGAACTAGTAACTCGCCTTATTCCTCCGCACTCAGTATGAACCAGAGTCCCCTCACGTCCCCCATCATCTATCCTCTCTGTTCGCTGTGTTAGCGAACCATATTCCAGAGATCTCCCAATTATCTTAGGTGAGTTTTACCAATTAATTAGGGCAAATCAAATTTTTCGGAAAGCGAAACGTTGAAGAAAGAAGAGGAGGTCTCGGCTTTTAGGTTCTATGACCGAATTTCTCAAGCGAGCCAAAATCCTTGCTCAAAATCGCAGAGTACGTAATCTTGTATTTGAATGGGCAGTCTAATTCCTATTCTCATCTTAGGGACTTGTTTCTTGAACGATCCTAAGAATTGCACTACGGATCATTGGAACTTCATAAAATCTAGACCAGGCATCATTGCTTATGATCTCAGTCGCTACAAAGCGCTAGAGCAAGAGGCATCCCGCGACTTGACTGGTCCTTTGTCGGAGTGGCAGTCGTGTTCCACTTTTCTGGAGGATCCTTTAATGAACGACGCCAACTAGCACGCAACTATAATTCTGAATAAGATTAATCAGCATGGCACATACCCAGGCGTAGTGCGGGCTGGATTCTTTGACCGAAACTCGACATTAGCAGGCCGATCCAAGATTCGCATTGGCCTTTTGGATAAAAGCACGAACCTCATGGACATTGACACTCCTGATTGAATCGTGTCTAGTCTGCAGAGGGCTCTGTCGTGGTTATTGGAATCCCTCATTATGACATTCTTCTCTTGAATTCAGCCCTGCTGAAGATGTCAGATCAGTACTGATCGTATTTATTGGTCACCTATTGGATCCTAGGTATGTGGCGCTTCACTCATGAGAGCTGGTCATGACTCTGCTCCATATCAGTGAATCCAAGCATAAGCCGTCTATAGCCCTGATTGATTCCGACAGTGCCGAGATCTATACATCGAAAAACCGAGTGACGGATACATGTGAGCTTTATATCCTTCTCCATATTCTTCGAATAGGCCAGAGAACTCCCATTTGCATGGCTCGCTGAAAAAATCTGATACATGGCCCTTCCCCTGAGCTGCGAGCTGCATCTGTATATAAGCGGTGCTATCCCGATCGCTTCAAGCTGTTTGGAAATAGGATAAAGAGGCCGACCAGGGTGGCTGATGCGGCGTATAAGAATCACAGTACTCAGACGTCACCCGATGTGGTAGACGGATGAGGGATAAAATGACTAAAATAGTTTAAATGACTGAGAATGTCTCAGATTGATGATGTAGGTACAACCAAGGATTAAGTTCCCGACTTTATGGTCCATCTGAGTAAGGCGGTTCTACCTCCGTCCAGATATGAGCTTTGCCATGATGTAGAATTCTGTGTATGGGCTTTCTTCTGGTAGATTGCGCTTGCAGCCCTTCTAGACAAAGGGTCAGGGTCAGTGAACATTGATGAAGACGTATTGAAGTTGTTGTCCCCGGAAGGTCCAGTCAATTATCGCGATTTATCACTTCATTGGCTACAACATAGGGGACTTCATTCATATTTTGAACTTATGCAGTTGGTTGCGTCAATAGCCACTTTGATTCAAAGGGACTATCACTGAGTCAAGGAAGAAAAGTACAAAAATACAGACTATCCCCATGATGCTCTTCAGCGTGTCATTCTCATGTCAACAGCTTAGCACCGCCACGATACTTTTCACCTCCTCCCGACTCATCTGTTTCGCCAGCATCCACTCCAGGCAAGAAGAGGAAAGTATTGGCTCTAGTATGCATGATACACTGCCGTCAGAACCTCTTTCCTCCAGCTACAAGTGTGGCCATGATGTTCTATGGCTTCGACTGTAACTACCACTAAACTGTTGCCCCTTTGCTAGGCCGAGACATGGTAGTATCTCGATACCTCTAGAGACGGACGGAGATAGGACAGTATGTATTATCATCATTGCCAATCCCTCGATTTCTTTCTTCCTCCTTGTAGATGACAGAATTCTTTTTACATATTAGCCAAACGTTAATTTCCGTCTCGTTTGTAGGATGTAGCGAGGCTAATTCAGACCTATGTGTAAATCCAATACAAGCGAGAATAACGATGAGCTCTTCGTCGTTGAAGAAATGAACGAGGACAAGCAGGGGAGGAACATCTGTGCCGAGCTCTCGTACGTCCTTCTCAATCTATGAGAGGGAATCTAGTGAACCATTTAGTTTGGGAGAGCTCACTGTGCTTCCCCCTGAAACTTCAAACGATCCCTCCAGATCTTTCAGTATATTCAATACCATCCCATTTCTCATCATCAAACTTGACTTTGTGTCACCGTTAATTGTTTGGTAGAAGATATATCTGGTATTAACAAAACTTGGACATATCATTAGTGACTGGTATCGTTTCTACAAAGATACCGACGGGGACTGATAAAAATTCTCTACGAGGCTTGCAGGATTGTATTGACCACTCATAGAACATACCAATTAGCACAGCCTCTTGAACGATTTCCAAGCCTCGTCACGTGCTTGAGCAGTATCTGAAGGCGTGAGAGAGGAAGCGTCATTTCACAAGTCATTTCACAAGTTCTTGCACCTTCGTGTTGACCACGATGAGCAATTCGAAGTGAGAAATATCCTTTTTGACCTCGCAAGATGGCAAGATGGCATACTGAATTCTTGCATTGTAGTTCCTCTATCTCAAATGACCATGTTGGCCAGCCGACCAAATCCGTGATGTCAAAACCCGACCTTGAAGGAAGTGCTGGACAGAGCAATGGCCCTCCTCGCCCTCGATATATTCTAACTCAGAACCAGAAGCAGAAACAAAAGGGGTCCCGACGCATTGGCTATTATGGACGTCCTAAATGTGAGGTTGGGACCATGTTTGCTTCCAGGTACGGCAAAGATTTGATAGTAGATAGCTCTCATACTGCTTTTGTTTAGGAAAGAGTGCTCTGTGGCAGGTGTTCATTATCCTCTTATGGCTGGGATATCTTGTACAACACAGAAATCAAAGGACGAGCCGGACTCTGGAGCATTTTCTATTGTGCTCAATGGAGGTTATGAGGATGACGAAGATATGGGGGATATTGTGTGAGAAGCAACCCTACTATATATGCCTCAATGGATGCTGAACCATATTGATTTTCAGCTGGTATACTGGATCTGGTAGGGTTTTAATCAACCTTACAATGATGGCGATCTTTTAACGGTGGATATGTCAGGAGGATTATCAGATGGTTCCGAACAAGTTAGCAAGTGGAACCGTGATGTGAAAACGTAATTTGCTTACATCCTTCTTCCAGCCGGCCGGTCAAAATGCTGATCAGTCTGTGGGTAACTATTTCAACCACGCTCTGCGAGTAAGTCTATCCCACCCATCATCAATAGAAGAATAGCTCATGATGTTTTAGCTTAACCAATTGACTGGAAAGTCTGTCCGTGTTGTGAGGGGCTTCAAGAATCCATCGAGGTGGGCTCCTCTGGAAGGGTGGGTGTACACTTCGTCTTGTTAACGCAAAAAAGCATGATGGCATGTGCCGTAGCTACCGTTATGATGGCCTTTATCGGGTGTTGGAGGTGAGTGGTTTGATCAACGATTGCGATGAATCCTTAAGCCTATCTAACCCAGTACAAAATGATTACTGGTAAGAGTGGGCATCGTATGTGCCACTTCAAATTACAGGTCAGACATGTAATTGAATGCACAAACAATCACTCATACCTACTATAATCAGCGGTTACCGAATCAGCGGCCACTCGAAGAGTTGCCAACGCGACTTAGCTAAATATGTCCAATGTTGGACGTTGACTTGAGGATGCTACTGCGAGGATGATGTACAGTACAGAAAACCATGGGGATGTCTAAAAACATAAGGAAATCTGACCGATCTTAGCACTTGTATCGTTGTAAAACTTATTGGCTAGATCTTGAGCCAACATCAGCCCCTTTCAGCTGTATTTGGGGAATTATTCAGTCTGTGTAGAAGCTATCTCTACAATGCTTGGGAATCTAATCAAGGTCATTCCTTTTACCACCACCATCCCCTGGGGCGAAGGAACCCTAGGGGTCATACTCTACCTAACACCATTGTCATAAAGTCACCCATCCATCTTTGTTTCTCATTGCCCTTGAGGGCAGCACATTTGTGCATTCATTTATGCACTGGGAACATGATGACAGCATGTTTCCTTTGCACCCGCTTTTTACTGAGGCTGGAAGAGGGCACCATCTAGAGGTTGAACTAATGGCAAGAGGGAATCCACCCTTGAAAAGAATCCTATAAACACTCTATCACTGAATGACCCATATGGAAGAGCTCTCTATAGCTTGCCACAAATACATGTGTTCCTCTACAAAATCCAGGTATCACCTTTGGGAAGTATATTAGGGCATGGTAGGTACAAAGACAAACCACTTTGAGCTCTCTCTCAGGGTAGGATAACCCTAGGGAAGTCACTGTGTAGAAGTAGAAATCTCAGGAGTCACCTTTCAAGGTAGACAACTGAGGGGATGATAGTACATTAGCTGAGCTTAATATGAGAAAAATAGTCTGCATTGCAATGATGAAAAAGGAAATAAAGAGAATGAAGATGAGTAGTTGAAACTGATCTGAGACCTTGGAAT
>Ga0153966_100624_pt1 | contig 10930 bp, 8 predicted proteins | sample TSFL050MetaG_FD_104738 | JGI IMG/M metagenome (GOLD analysis project Ga0153966, IMG submission 104738) | Attine ant fungus gardens microbial communities from Florida, USA - TSFL050 MetaG | ecosystem: Host-associated > Fungi > Mycelium > Unclassified | place: USA: Florida, Paynes | collected... | reverse complement strand
TGGGTCTACATCCATCCCTGAATGTCGTCGGGTACTGTTAACTTCCCCACCATTCTTGTAACTGTCACCTGTAATCCGCGCAGGTGTGTCCGCACCCCCCTGAGTGGACGAGAAAGAAAGGATTTCTCGGAGCAACCCCCCAGGTTCCAGACCCAGGAGTCAACTTTCCCGTATGAGCATTCGGTACATGTATCAGTCCGTGGAAGAGTGAAAGGGTCATCACTATTGAGGATCTCCCCCCTAATCTTAGATAGGTCGTCTGGGGGTTCGCCGCGGTTCATTGCTGTGCTTACACACTAGGCTACCCTTTTCCGAAAGCTCCGCGGGACCACCTACCACTAGTCTTCGGCCGGAGGGGTTTATTGCACAAAAACGCCGGGGCGCAGGCTCCCGAAGAGGGAAGCCCAACGAATGTCAGATGCAAAGCCCCGCACCTCATTAAGATCATATTGGCGTACTCTCCCAAAAAAAAAAGAGCAGACCCCATTGAAGACGAGAGTAAGGTACAACAAGGCCATTTCTGTCCACCGCCCTTCTCACGGAGCCGTACGTGGACGTTACCGCTCATACAGCTCCCAGCCAGCAAGCAGTTAGCCTTCCTCTACAAGGAATGGAAGTGTGGGTGAATCGACATCAAATAGAGGAATTCGCTTTTTCTTTTCAGCAATAACATGATAAGAGCATCCCTTTCACAAAAACCTACAGACCCCCCCTATCCTGCCACTTCAGCACCTTGTGATCTTTGAGAAGATCATTACGAGCCCTCTCCTATAATCTTTTTTTATTTCGAAAAAATTTAATGGTGGATCAGGACGAGAATGAATCCGGTAATCCAGGACATACTCATCCTGGAGCTTATGGTCTCCTCTGGGGAGGGGGTTTTTATAGAGAGAGGTAAGTCGAGGGTAGCCTCCCGCTTGACCGATTTCTCGGAGTCGGGGGAGGATCTCTCATCCGATCATCCTGAACACGAAGGAGCTGCTCTCGATGTGAGATCAGCAGCAAAAGAAGAAAAGGGCCATGATCCTATGTTCGTTTTCGCCCTGCTCTGATGATGCGCTCCTTGCTCGCGGAGCTACATACCGGAAAAAGAAAAGGATCTCTCTATTACTTTGAGAGGAGAATCGTTGGTTTGACCGACGGACTACGTGGGAAATACGAGATCTAGGCAAGCCGCTACATGTTCTCCCCTTGCCCTTGAACAATAGAAGAACTACTTATCTTCTCTTAGGTAGCGGTCGATCGGTTCGCATCTATGGTCAATCAATAGGTCCGCGGATCCATTCTTCTATACGATAAATCGCCATCTCGTAGCACCACCACGACACCGATTCCCCGACAAAACCCCCGATTTCCCGAGAGTTAGATAGCCGATAGTAGTAGAAGCTCTAAGGCCGCTATTCCTGACAAGGAATAGAGTAAGGCCTTTACCGATCCTGAGTTAATGAGTTAAGGAGTTTTTTTCTAAACGACTTATCTGAAAGAAGGCTTTGCAATCAACGAATTCTTTGATTTGAAAAGCTCCTTTCCTAATCGACCTTCCTCCTTCCGTTATTTGATCTTTTTATGGATCTTCTTATCTTATTAAGTAGCTAAATGAAGTATCATCAATTGAGAAATGACAATAAGTGATGTTCGATATCGCTTCTGTGCGCAGAGTATCGCAAGCAACCTCTCAAAGAATAGGGAGTGAACGACCCTTCTATCTAGTATCTAGATCGGTGATTCCGTTCGGCCGAGCCAGCTATCGAAAGTCTTGCAAGCAACCTCACCCTCACCTCGGAATGAGAGAGACATCAAGGACAGGAACGTAGGAAAGCTCCTTAACGGGAGATTCAGCCACGTAATCAATCCCCCAAACTGTAACTCGGGATGTCAGGATTGCAAGCAACCTACACTAAGCGAGCTAGAAGCTAAAGTGAATCTTTTTTGGCATCTTTTTCTTTGCTTTGACCGCGACTTTGTTTGGTCTTCCTCTTTCCTTCGGCCCATGTTTCAAAGCTAGCAAAAAGTTCGAGCCTTCGGGATCTCTCTTGAACGGCGGTCGGTCAGTCCTTTTCTTCTGTTGATGCTGAGACTGATGCTTTGACTGTCTCCCATATCATTGATAATAAAGATCCACTACTTGCCTTGTCGACGCTAAACTCAGTACCTCGCTTCCTTCCTAGTACACCTACTAGACCCATACTCATCAGAGGTAAAATAGGCACAAGCATAAGAGGGCTTCGACTAGGAGTTCTCCTTCCATCTTATCTGCGAAGTGTAAGGTCTCGTCTCTATTCGAATAAGCCATTCATATTGAACCAATCCCTATCCTTACAGTCGAATTGAACCAATCCCTATACTATAACCCTGCTTCTTCGATCTGTCACCCTCTGTGATTAAGCCTGTAGCCGGTCTAGCTCTCGGAGTTCCAGGTATTAGGATATAGTTTCCCTTGCATCGAAGCTAAAATCCAAGAAGAAGAAGAAAGAATGCCATCAAAGTAAGAATAAGAGGAGTTTCAGGCTTTTAGCCTTTGGACAAGGACCCTTGGACCTTTTACCCGGCCTCTCTATCCCGTAGTCTGTCTATGAGAGCGAGTTCGTGTGCTAGCAGTTGTAGAACCATTTGCCTATCGTAAGGGTTAGGGCCATTGCCTTCAGTAGGTAAATAGATCGAGGGGAGAGAATAGAAGCAAGCATTTCCCGTTCAGTCGGTAATGAATCAATACGCAGGGCTACTCTCTTCCATGGGAAAGGCAAGTATTGGCTCATATTGGTTGGGTTTGCTCTTTCCATAGGCTACTTTCCAGAAGATCCTCAAGGTAGATATGCTTTTCTTCTCAGAAAAGACCATCCTTTTTGGGGCTATTAGGTTACAAAGATGTCTGTCGACTTTTCTCTAGCTGAGAGAGATGGTAGGCTCGTAAAGGCATGAAGTGAGCCTCTACAGGGGCTGCTAAGCAGGCTTTCATCAAGATGATAAGGGACGAAGTGACTCGACCAACGGGAGAGGAGATGAATAGGGCGATTCGAGCGATCTTCCCTTTCGACGTAGCGCGTAACACTTGCTGGGGCGGCGCTTGCCTACAACCCAGATTCTTCGTCGGTAGAATAGATTGATTCGAGGAGTACTGATGATATTCTTGAAGTCATCTCACCCGGGAGGGAACGGTTGTACTAGAAGGGCTTACGATACCGATAAGAGTAAGACAAGAGCGACTTCTTTTTCGGTCACTGGTCTAGTTCCAGCAGGGGTAGGACAGGAGTACCAGTAAGCAAAAGGACTTCTTTGGGAACTCCATTGACATGCTTACACTACCGGGAGTTTCTTGCGCTTGAAGGGGTAAAGGGATTTCGGGGCTATCCCCTTCTAATTCATGATACATTCAGCCCTCTATCCATTGGGATGCTCATAAGAACCTCCGTTTTACCTTCACAGATTCCTATTCTATTCGCTAGAAAGTGAAAGGGTCCTTTAGCATTCCGAGTTATTTCAAAAGATTTTGCTTTATTAGAAAGAACTTATAGTAAGATATCCGTAAACCACTGATATGCCTCACTTTCAAAGCGTAAACTCTTGTAATGGAAGGCTGTTGCAGTAACTAAAACATCTTTGACTTCTTTTGTTAGGAAGACTAGCGGATTTTTCGAAATGAAAGTACCACTATTTGGCACAGGGTTGATAGAATAGCCAGCCAGCCAACCTGTAAGCTAGTAGTTTGGTTGATAAAGAGAAGGAAACCAGCCTATAAACCAGTCAAAGACTACCGGTTTAGTTATAAATTAGACATGGAAGTACGCTCGCTGCTTCATCAAAGAGAGGTGTCAGCTTAATCCATTGCCGGAAATCCTTCCTGCTGTCTGCGCTTTCCACTGTAATCTAACCCATCTTTATGCCTACTTACTCTGTGGGAAGTCTCATAGAATCATAGTTGAAAGTACTGATACAACATAGTAATGGATCTTTGTCCTAAAGGGAGAAATCAGTTAGGTTCTTAGTAGCAGTGGGTATTGGTACTTCCAACGAAGTCAACTTAGATAAGGTTCTAGCTAGGGTATCCTCTCTTTAAAGTCGAAATCAGGATGTATTAATTATTTCTATTTGAGTTGCCCCTTTCCTCTCTTTCCCTTTGATCACCGACCCTGACTTTCAATCTTGGCCCTGTGATCCTTCCCCCTCCCCCCTTCCCGTGGTTGAGAACCCTTGCCTTTCTTACTAGATTTCCTGTTGATGGGGAAGGCTTGGCAAAGAAGCTTGTGTCGGAAGAGAAGTGGAAAACTAAGCTGTTCGGGCTTAACTTGAACCTGATTGCCCTAGTAGGAGTCAGAATAAGGTTGAGGCTTGTCTTCAAGAACTGACATCTCGGATCTTGCCATTGCCAGGAGCATGGATGCCGAGAATGCCCTCAGTCTATGTCTGTCTATATAGATAGGCTTTAAGAAAAAAAAGGCAAGTAAGCCGTAAGCCAAAAAGAAAGGCTTTTAAGGATCTTCGACTGCTTATAAATAAGCTAATAACAGATCTTTTGCGTCTTTCGAGATGACTCCCTTATTTCCTCCTTAGGAGCTAATCTCTTCTTGACTTGAAAGCCTTCTTCCCGGATTCCTCAACCTAGGATAGATCAATTGACTGTGTAAGCTCTCTAAGGTAGCTATCTATCTTTAATGAGGTTCCTAGTGAAGTCATTCTAATCTTCCCATGGTTCTAACCGGACGCTTATACTAGTGACATTCTATCATCCTGTCTCACTATATCAAGATTAGTAATACCTTTCATCCTAGTTGTTCTCTTTCCTCTAGGCTAGAGAATATCTTCTTTCTAGATGTATTTCTTACTTAAAGCACTGGGAGAGAAAAAAGGACTGTAAGCATCTAGTTTGTGATAGCTTCCAATTGAAGTACCGGGTTTATACTATCAGTGCTTTGAGTGTCATCTCATCTGCCCTCCTCTAATCTTCTGTCTCTTCGAGCTGTACCAAAAAAAGAGGTTTCAGGGATTCAATTTGTGATATTACTTATTCTTACTTAACGAGTTACTTACTCAATAGAGAATCTAGTATCAAGAAGAAAATCTTTATTACCTTTTGTATTTGTAGTTAAGATAGTATAAGATTTCAAGAGCCAGGGATAGTAGGACTAAAGTAAAGCAAGCAAGGCCTAAAAGGCAAGGTGCTCAGGTAAAGGCTAAGCTTAGTTGGATGAGTCCCTACAACTTATTTAATTAAAAATTTTCTTAGCAACGAATACGTTTTGAACCCTTTCGAGTGAGAGCTCAGGGATATGATTCCCAGAGAGAATTTCAATCTGAAGAAGGCAACTCATCTCCTTAGCAAGAAAGTTAATCCATTAATAAAGCACTACTGACTGATTATACAGTCTGTTTTTCAAGGGAACTCGAAATATCGTAAGTAAGAGAAGACTGACGCCCAAAATTCCCATATCTTTCTTGGTTGGACCAACCGGCGAAATCAGTCTTCCTGAATTGGAATAGCAAGAACAAGTCTCTCCATTTTTTTGGGGGAGCAGAGCAGTCAAAGAATGAAACAGATCAAATGATTGTTCTAGAATGGCTATTTCTCACAATTGCTCCTTGTGATGCAGCGGAACCATGGCAATTAGGATCTCAAGACGCAGCAACACCTATGATGCAAGGAATAATAGACTTACATCACGATATCTTTTTCTTCCTCATTCTTATTTTGGTTTTCGTATTATGGATCTTGGTTCGCGCTCTATGGCATTTCCAAAAAGAAAAAAATCCAATCCCGCAAAGGATTGTTCATGGAACTACTATCGAGATTCTTTGGACCATATTTCCTAGTATCATCCTGATGTTCATTGCTATACCATCATTTGCTCTCTTATACTCAATGGACGAGGTAGTAGTAAATCCAGCCATTACTATAAAAGCTATTGGACATCAATGGTATCGGAGTGCGCCTCTTCACGAGGGTGATTTAAGTGCAACGAAATGCCTTAAGAATATGGTTCGCGAAGCATCTGGCTTACCGGTAATCTCCCATTCCCGCCGTCGAGAGACTTAAATAACTATAGCATGCCAGAAACGGGGAGTTGAGATGGTTAGACCTATACCCCGAAATGCTCCCAGCATAGAAGCCTATGGTTCCATCTTGTTGTTGCTGGAGGTACACATCCCTCTTCTCGGTGTGGAGCGATATACGAGAAATAGATGCTCAGCCTGAAATGTCCGATAACGGCGCTGAAGTAGTGAATCTATCGGCACCATAGCTGTGGCATACAACTTTGGACCTAACGGCCGGCCCAGTAACCTTTCGGAATGGGGGATCCCCGTTGGCAACAACCACGGTAGTAGTTGCGGAACTACTGGGCCGGGAGAGGACAACCTCTTGTTCCTGCTCCTCTTTCTTCGCTTCGGGGACGGAGGTCCTACGGTAGGTAACAGCAGGTACAAGCAACTCGACCGAAGGGGACCAGCGCTTCTACTCTTCCACCGAGGAGCCGTTCGCAGCGAGAAGCAAGGGATGTCGTGAACGGTGGGAGGTCACAGAGAATTTACCTATTCATAGAGTGATCCTATGATCGATACAGGATATAGACTATCTCTTTCTTTATTCGATTCTTTTTCGGAAAAAAAAAGAAGGGTGACTCAACTTCTCAGCTAGAGTTGGGGGTGGGACTTGTTGGCATAATGCAAGCTGGAACGTGGGAATTCGAGGTCTCATGAACTACTACTAAAAACCTACTTTTTTTCTTTTTGGACAAACGATATCAGGTCAGGTCTATGGATGGATCCAGATCTACGGGCCGGCCGGCCCCGGCCGATGAGCATAGGGAATCTATACTCGAGCGTTCAACTGGGCCCCTGACAGGATAGGTGAGGAATCACTCTTGATCTTTTTTATTGGGGCCTACAACTTCTCCGAGCCGGCTAGCATCCCTTTCCACTGCGCATTTAGCGAACAAAGAAGACGACTATATATAGGATTGAATTCGCTTTCCATGGTGAACTGGTCGTCCCATACCTTCTGCCTGTCTCATATGTGTGGAACCAGGTCTTTTTCGGTTCCAGCCCCCCCTCGAATACATAGGGTAGGTAGGACTGGGTGAGAAAGGGTTCCCTGTTGCCAATAAACTTTCCCCGGCCTTCGATTCCCCTTACTCATAAAGGTACGGTCGGTACTAACTAAAGAAAAGGAGTCTTCTTTCTAAGAGTAGGCGTGGAGAGCTTTTTGCGGGGAAACTTGCAAGTACAGTTTGGGGGGAGACGGGCGTCGACCCAACCTTATGAGTATTCGGACTATAACAGTTCCGATGAACAGTCACTCACTTTTGACAGTTATATGATTCCAGAAGATGATCTAGAATTGGGTCAATTACGTTTATTAGAAGTGGACAATCGAGTGGTTGTACCAGCCAAAAGTCATCTACGTATTATTGTAACATCTGCTGATGTACTTCATAGTTGGGCTGTACCTTCCTTAGGTGTAAAATGTGATGCTGTACCTGGTCGTTTAAATCAAATCTCTATTTTGGTACAACGAGAAGGAGTTTACTATGGTCAGTGCAGTGAGATTTGTGGAACTAATCATGCCTTTATGCGTGCGCCCGGAAAGATAGGCCGACTGCTGAGCCCACTCTGGCTCAGCCGCACCACCCAGGGTGCGAGCCACCCGAGAAGCAAGCTATTACAGCGAGCGGCTGGAGCAGTATGGAGCCGAGGAGCAAGGCAGTAGATAAGATAGAAGAAGGGGTCAGGCTCCCGGTGGAGCAGAGGATACGGTTAGGATAACGAACTTGAAACGCGGAGCCCGAGCGTCCGGCGAGCGAGTGGTTAGTGGCCAATAGCGCCCTAGTTGATGGCATTCCTCTCTGCGGCTGGCACTCGAGGAACCACGGGGCACTCCATACAGAGCAAACAAGTCTTAGGGATGAGACGCCCGCGCAAGGACCTCAATTCTCATTAGGAGGTCGAACCAAGGACCTATGGAAGTCGGGGCTAGCCCGTCCCCATGGGCAACGCAACAGTGTCCTGAGGGAGGAGTTTAGAGGCCTTATAGTAGCACGGACTTCTTTTTCTTTCTAGGTCATGCGAAGGGGGCCAGTCCAAGATCGTACTGTTCCTCTACAAAGACAACAGACGCTCTCAACGGCTAGGCGCCACTCTCTTTCTGAGTTATTCCAGCTTCTTCATGATTTCGTGCCGCGGTGAACAAACAAAACAAAAAAGAGGGCCATCTCAGCGGAAGGAGAAGGACCTGCAACGGCAGAGACTAACTGACCCTATTCTTGTTCCTAGCCGTCTTTTACGAGTCCGGAAAGCCTCCTCAGAGGGATCCTCAAAATAGAATAGAGAAGGGCGGGCAGGGCTTCCGCAAGAGCCTCCCCCCTCTTCCCGGTCAAGATAGATGGGAAGGAGCCCTATCAAGGCCATAACCAGTCTCTTTATTTATGTACGTACACCTTTGTTTCAGGGTGGGGCCGCCCTTCCTCCTGCTAATCCGGCCATTTCCGAACCTGTCTTTCTCATCCCATTCAATGGAGGACTTTTAAATTCTTGCGATTCCCAGCCCCCTTAGCTTATTATTTTATATATATCTATCTATATTCTTTTTAAAGGTTAAAAACCTTAGCTCGGCTAAATAGGCTCAATGATCTCTTTCTTCGCTTCGATAGGCCGGTACGGCGCTCCGCGTGGTTATATTCATACATGTTCCGACTCGCCGGTCATTATGGATCTAGTGGCATGGCGGGGCAAAAGAAAAAGGGGGGGGGGGGAGGCAACTACGAAGCTTCGTAGACTCGACAAGTCGCTCCGCTTATAGAATAGAATGAAGCAAGCTAGCGACTCTCCTAGTAGCGAAGGAAAGGAGCAGAGAAGGGGTTGGATTTCACCTATGATCAGATCAGTGGGCAACCATAGTTTACTTTTTTCGTAGTGTTGTTAACGTTGTTGAAAGCTCATTACTTATTTAAGTAGGCCTCGCTTTTCGGAGCTGCTCCCAGCTCACACTATGGTGGAGGAGGTGCCGTGAAGATCTAGGAGTGTGAGCAGTACGAGCTGAAAGGCTCCCATACTGTTTGGAGGGCAGGGGGCATAGATGCCAAACAAACCTGACCCCTATCTATCGTCGTAGAAGCTGTTCCTAGGAAAGATTATGGTTCTCGGGTATCCAATCAATTAATCCCCCAAACCGGGGAAGCTTAAGCGGAAATGAAAGGGTAGGGTGAGGGAAAAGAAAAGGGGGGAAGCAACTCAATTTAAGGCTTCGCTCCCAGATCGCTTCGTGAGCTCATTTAGTAGACAGCGAGTGTGCGCCCCTTTAGAGAAGAGATAGGGGCGAGTACTACACGAGCTCGTAAGTAAAGTACGGAACAAGCCTTGTCTACGAAGCAGAGCGACCTCGTCTTGCTTGCTTCTGGCGAAGCTTCTAGCACTGGATAATAGGCATGGCAGGAATACGACTTTTTAGGTCGACCACTACACTACATAGAAGCGATAGCGAAGCCAAGCCGTATAAAGGCGAGCAGCCCTTATAGCAATAGCAAACGGCCTACTTATAGCCCTTCCCAATTTCCAGTAGTAAACTTCCCAAGTTTAAGCAGGATAACCCCCTCTCTATTCTTCTCTTCATGTATGTGGGCTGCCTGCCCCTTCCCGAATAGACGAACAGGAACAAGCTGAAGAAGCGAGAGATATTTGAGATTCCGTAAGTAACTTAGTGAGTGCTTTCTAAGGGAAAAAGAAAATGAAATACGAACAACCGCGCTGGTCGTTTCTCGGAATCATTTTCAGAAAGAAGAAAAAATGCAAAAAAGAGTAAGAACTACTCTACCTTCTTTATTTATCCTTGTAGTCTTAGTAGTCTTATTGTATTTTCTTGGAGTCCGGTGCGGACAATTGGAGTTCGTTCATGCCTTATTCTTGAAGGTTACTCTTTCTTTGGGGGTTCGATCTCTCTCTGTACTCCTACTTAAAGTAGGGTGTTCTGGTTTTATTATTTCGGCTATTGGTTTTGCTGTGAGGGCGATCCTCGCTACCGAAGCCACGCCCTATGTAAGTATGGTTTTACCAGCTGAGGAAAGGGCTTCCTCGCCTCTACCCCCTATTCCCAGCCCTGGGAGTACAGGCTCGTCTTGGATTGAAGAGACTTATAGGGGCGGGGCTGAAGCTTCCTCTTCGGCACCACTCCAGCAGCAAGGAGCTTCATCTCATACCAATCCTAATGGTTCACCATCCTTGTCCGAACAATTTCCTATTCTTAAGATGCCATCTCCTAAGCTAAGAGAGATGCAAGAACTGCTTTCACATTTCAGATACGAAAATGAGGCATCATCTTCTGCGCGCGAAATGGCGGGTCCTTCAAATGCCACCTTTCCTTTGCTTTCAGATCAACCCCGCCGACAAGATTAAATATGGGGGGCCATTGAGTCTGAAGTAGGGACATCTGGTGGGGCCCCGGAGGAAACGCCCGCGGCAGACACTGACACTGACAGTGACAGTGACAGTTGGCCCACTTTAAATCAAGAAAAAGATCTTCTTAAAAAGAAAACTTTCGATAAATTAAAACGTTTTCTTAATTCATACAAAGGTTATCGTGGTCGAGCTATTGTCGGGTATAAACTAATGGAATATTATGAGCAAATCATTTTGCGAGCTTCGCCCCAGCAGATCAATCGCGTTGAAGATGCGATGGAAAAAATAGCATCTCGGGCGGGTTCTCCAAATGAAGCATGGAAAGCTCTACTTGAGCTTTCAAACTAAGATAAGAATAGGACCAGGGGACAAATCAATAGGAAATGTCATGTCATTGGAAGTGATCGTAAGGTTTGAGTATTACACCAAGAATTGACAAGCAAGCGACTTGACTACTTATGATATTAATTGTTTTTGAAAGACGTAACTACATATCTATAAGTCACTTTCATTCTAGGAACGTAGTCGCTATAGCGAAACTATTGGATAT
>Ga0153966_100621_pt1 | contig 10962 bp, 12 predicted proteins | sample TSFL050MetaG_FD_104738 | JGI IMG/M metagenome (GOLD analysis project Ga0153966, IMG submission 104738) | Attine ant fungus gardens microbial communities from Florida, USA - TSFL050 MetaG | ecosystem: Host-associated > Fungi > Mycelium > Unclassified | place: USA: Florida, Paynes | collected... | reverse complement strand
GCACTTAGCCATGACCTGAATTTGTCTAGTTTCCAAGCAGGGCGATACACAGTTGCGACTTGAAAAAGCCCTCGTTGACATTGTAAGCCGACTAGATTTGCCTCCCATCCTGATTTCCTTCACTTTTTACGTCTGTAATAGTATGAGCGGCTAGCGCAGATGCCGGATGACGCCATTAACACTTTGCGAAGAGCCACAAACCGACAGAAAACAAGCTATTTAACTTTGATTGCTTACATTGATTGCTTGATGTATGGAGTCTTCCTACTTCCAAGTGTGCCTCTTTAACAACCTTATCAAAGAAAACAACAGAAGTACGATGAAGCCAGAGCTTTTTTCATCAGCATTCACTTGAAACAAATTGACTGGCCTGAAGCTATCTGGGAAGCCTGGCTAACTTTCGAGAATCTTCACGGCAGCGTGACCACTATGAATGAATGTTCTGTCAAGGTGCTCAAAGCACAGTACTTCGACAATGATCGAAGGGCCAAGGTAAGTGCTATTTCTCGGCAAATATCACGTTACCAACATGGTCTGGGTTAGGAGGCAGAGAGGGCCGGATACGAGCAGCCACGGGCCTCAGAGGCTATTCAAGATGCCGTCGGTATTGTCACAGCTGGACAGGAATCCTCTAGTAATGCTGTGAATGTAGTTCCTATGGAGGTAGATTCCCAAGTACATGGTAATCAGGCTGAGAGCCGCGGGACGAAGCGAACAGCGGATGAAGAGCTTTCAGTTGCCGAGAACAGTAAGAAGGTGAAAATGGGTGAGAATCCAAAATCCGACGCATCACTGAATTTTATACTGAAATTTCCGAAGAGTTGAAGTCTCAGCCCCTCAAAAGGGATCGTGAAAATTGTACGGTCTTCGTCGCAGATCTTCCAAATGATGTCATAGATGAAGATATACATAGACTGTTCAGCGACGTAAGTGTTTCCCCGTGTGCCCGTGTTGTGATAATTGATCCCCATTTGAAGTGCGGAAACGTCAGAGAAGTGAAAATCACACCCCTTCCTGATGCATTGGTTGCAACTGTTGAGTTCCAAGAAAGAGTATACTTCTTTTTCTTGACGGTCTGTGGATGCTTCCTAATCCGATCCATAGGACAGTGTCCCGGCAGCATTAACCAAAGACAAGAAGCGGATCAATGAACATGAAATTGCGGTGCATTTGGCTTGGAAATCAACCCTTTATGTCACCAATTTTCCCGAATCGGCAGATGATCCCTATCTAAGGAACCTTTTTGGAAAGGTGAGCCCGGAAATCGAGCTCATGCTCGTCCCTGCTGATATAATAAAGTATGGAACAATATTCGAGATCCGGTGGCCTAGCAAGAAATTCAAAGCAACTCGAAGATTTTGCTACGTCCAGTTCACCTCCCCAGTGCGTAGTTTCTGGCTTTCCGTGTCAGTTATATTTATGATTTTGACTGCATAGGCTGCCGCGGAAGCCGCCTTGGAAGTGCACATGCAAGAATTGGAGCCGGGTCTTTCTGTCAATGTATACATATCCAACCCGGAGCGAAAAAAGGAAAGAACAGATCACGATGCGAATGAAAGAGAAATATATGTTGCAGGTCTGAGTAAATTTACCACTAGGGCTGACCTAGAAAAAGTATTCCAAACAGTGAGTACGACTGGATGCATGGGTAGGTTTGCTGTTTGACACCGGCTTCCAGTATGGCAAACTTCAGGATGTTAGAATAGCAACGGATGATGATGGTTACGCGAGGGGTTACGCCTTTGTGGAGTACGAAAACCCGGTTAGTCCATTAGAGTCGATCTAGAAGTGCCCAAAGGTATTCACTTAAACTGTAGAGTGATGCTCGAGCATCTCTAATGGCCAATAATTACGAGCTGAGAAAGCGTAGAATTGCTGTGACATTGGCGGACCCTCGTGTACGAGCCCGTCATAGGTCAGTTGGGTTACAATTTTCTGATGCCTCGGCCTGATATGATTCTTATTTAGAACGATTGCTGAAACGGGTTTGACCCGGACTGCTGAAATTCGACAGCGCTCGGTACGGATTCGTGGACTCCCTCCTCAAGCTCAAGAGGGGCTATTGCAGCAATTTCTAGACAAGCTCACATCGATCAAGCGCGTAGAGATCTTTGAGGATAAGCACGAGGCAGTGGTTGAATTAGAGAATACAGCGGTAAATCTGAATCCCGAATTCTCCGCTAGGCGATGCTCACAGTGTTGACATAGGAAGCAGGAAAGCTTCTACTCCGCACAGAACCAATAATCTTCGAAGATCACACTTTACAGCTAAGCGAAGAAGGTCGTCAGGATACAACAGTACCTCTAAAAACTGGGGGAATGTTTGTTCCAAGAAAGGCAAGGACTTCTCGACACCAAGTGCAAAGAATAGAGAAAGACACGAGTCTTACGGGAGCTGCGGGGGGCTCTAGAGCTGGTGGCCGGACAAAAGGCCAAGATGATTTTCGAAATATGTTGGCAGGGGGAAAGTGACGTCATAGTAGTTTTTAGCCCATTTTAGACATCTTCGGACTAGGTATCTTGAGTCACAAATTCCATGAACCAATCGGACTTACAAGAGTCTGATTGCAATGAATATTGCTCTCTTACATTTGAGTGGACCATCCGCAATCTGAAGTACCTTTTTGACTCGACTAAGGGAGAGGCCAAGTCAAAGGCGGTGAAGTCACCCAAATTCGGTGGGGGCCGCTGGCAGGCTAGTGTTGATGTAGTAGTCATGGGTTATTTTTATTGACATTTATGGACCAGATCTTATTCTATCCGAACGGGGGAGTGCCAAAGGACCTGCCCCAGCTGGCAGAAGGGGGAGGATACGTTAGTCTATTCTTGGCCTGTGAGGTATGAGACAAATTAATCTTGCTTTTGACATGGTCTGAAGCATTGTAGCCTACCGCGACAGAGAAAGAAGCTTCACTCAAGAACTCGGGCAAATGGATCCGAGAGGGAATCTACAAGTTCTGTTTCGAATTACGCAAGTAAGCATTGCTACTCTTGGATGCTTGCTGAATCTCCTAATTTCACGTCTCAGTGCTGAGAGAACCGTGCTTCATAACCTTAAGGAAGCTTCTAATCATTCATTTTCCTACAAGGTGCGCGAAATTGCTTGATTTGCCTGGTTTTTTTTCTCATGGATCGACCAAGACAGCGAACTGGGGATGGTACGGTCGATCCAATTCGGGACTGTGATGAGAGCTCACCTGTTCTTTCCTTCAGGGCACAATTCGCTCGACGGGACACCGTTTATTACCAGTCAATGAACGCAAAAGCCCAAGATGCTTTTGTCATCGTCTGTAGCATTACATCTTCACCCAGCCCTACATCTCTCCTACCGCCCGCTGCCAACTTCTCTGTCCCGAAGCCCTTGGTCGATACCATAGGTTCACTTCTCAATGATCCTCGCTACTCAGATGTTGAGTTTGTAATCCTTCGTCGGAATGAGAGCCCTCGCAAAGCCAGACGCATATGGGCGTCTCGCAAGATGTTGCAACGAACAGAACACTTTGAAGACAGTGTGTGACACTTTTTCCACTAATCAAGCCATTTGACGAAGATGTATAGTGCTCGGCTCTAATTTTGCTGAGGGGGTCACAGAATATAATCCCTTACACACACCCCGACCTACGGGCCGGACAATTACTGGCTTTGATGTTCAGAATGAAGGCGGGAGCTACAACGATGAATATATCGATTCTGACGAAGCAGATGATGACGTTTATGGGGCGGATGAGAATGACGAAGTGGCATCTCAAGCAGATCCGTCGGAGACTGATTTTGCACAAGTCAACCTGTCTCATGGTGACGAGTCTTTCCACTTCTCTGAAAATGCTGTACAACAAGACATTCGACAAGCAGATGATCTTGTGAATAGATCGCAGTCGGAATCTACCTCGGCATCCTTGGTATTAGCTCCCCCGATAGCTCCTGATCAGCGTCCAGAGACTCACGCTGATCGACAAACCCCACAAAAAGCCCATTCAACAGTGTTAATCAGAGGTGTCGCATTCAATACCTACCATGCCCTCTTGTACTATGTGGGTGATAATCTTTGGACATATTATTGCACTTGCTCAGAATTTCCTAGTTATATACTGACAATATCGTTTTTGCGCCACTCTCGTCTTGCTTTGTCTCATCTTGTCTTATCACGACTTCCCCTTCGCTTCCATCATCACCCCGTTCCGATGACATCCCTCCGCCTGCATCCTCGTCGAAGAAAGCAACTTACACAGATTCCGCGACATCAAGGAAGGAATGGGTTCGAGATTGGATGAAGCATAACCCAGGGCGACCCGCTCCTTGTTCTGCCAAGGCCATATATAGAGAAGCTGATCGTATGCTCCCTTCTGACCCTCCGTTGATGCGTTGATAACGAATGTTTACAGGATTGGATCTAAGCGACCTGAAAGCACGCGCAGCTCGGGTATGCGCAGATCAACTTCCAAAGAATGTAACTTGACATGGTTTGTTAACAGCATATCTTTAAATCACTTACTGTAGAGAACATTGCTTATGAGGTCTTTTCTCCGTTTGCATCGACATTCGAGGAAATTCGAAAGGTGAGCAGAGGCAATGTCCCTAGCTTTATCCTGTTGATTGTAGCATTTGTGAAGGTGGAGATAAATTTCTTCCTGAAGAATTGGCAAGAGATTCGCACTTCAGATGCGATGAAGAAAGTATGGCATCAGATTAGAATTGGGAGACACCCTGGTTTTGAAGAAGGTATAGTTTCCCTCACTACATATGGTCATTTTTGGATGCTGAAATATTCACAGTGTGGCCGGCGATTGCTATGAACCTCGAATTCAACCCCGACACTCCAGTTAGCCCTACTGTTAGGAGTGATGCACCCCCATCAACCGGAAGGGATTAAGCGGTCTCACCTTCGAAATTTTCATATCACTGTATCCTGCTGCTTATATGCATCCACAATCACACTTTATCAAAAACTAATAGCATCTATTCTAATGTGCTTTCCTAGTTCAGACTGCAGCTAATAATCTACTGCTTCCTAGAACAGTTCAACGGAGTCATAAACGAAATTGGGACTGAGGAAACCGGACCCAGCACTACCACTAATTACATTGATTTGGATTGTATTGAGACCAGCTACAAGCGTGCCTAAAGACAATAGTCAGCTTGGCCTCTAATTGGAAGAAATACATTTCGATTCACCGGCAGGGATGCTGAAGTCGTCTGGACAGATAGGGTGTTACTATATTCCCACCTTTCAGCAACCATTTATACTCACAGACTTGATTCAGACCTCTCCAAGTTCCACGAGTGACGCTGAACAAACATTAGGAATTCCGACTGTAGCAGAAAGTATATCGAGATCATTACCCTCGAGAGTCAACCGCTGGTGGGGCTAGGGAACCAATAGCATCAAGGTTACAGACAGGAACCGAAATCAAGGAGTACTAACGCGAAGGAGCATTTGAGGTGAATGAGTTGACTGTGATCTGAGGTCGACCACCAGCAAAAGCTTCAGTCGTCCGAATACGAAGTGTCCGAGCACCTACAAACAAAATTGTGAGCATTGAACAACGCAAGGCTGCGTCTCAGTGACAGACCAATCTGCGAAGAGGAGGCTGTCCATCGTATCGTAGTAGGGTTGTTTACCTGAGAAATGATACGTTAATCGATGTGTAATAAGACTGATCTGCCAACGTCAACCTACGTCCTTGAATTGAGCCATAGGGAAAGACGAGTCTGACGAGGATCCGATGGTGAACGTGATCGGACCCCAACTACTCATTCTTGAATCGGACCTGAGTTAAGGAAAGTGGGTATTCATGATTCACTGGCATCGTCTCTGGCACTCACGGGTGCATGTGCTCGATATTATTAGTATTCAAGAATCTGCTCGTTTTCAGCCAGAAATACTTTCCATTCAGTTTGAACTCACCCAGCAGGAGTCCCATCAACGGTTCCTGAAGAGTTGTCAGCCCCCCTCTGACCAGACTACAAAATTATTTACCAATTGACCAGATGGTGTTGGGTCGGTTGAGAGTTGACGATAAAGTGATGGAAGAAGTCCCGCCAGCAGTTACTGTAATGCTACCCGACCCAGCCTCGAGTTCACCTTGGAACAAAGTGACAACGTAGGTTCCGGGCTTCATCATGTTTCTTGTGAAACGTCCACTGCGTAGGATGTGAATGACTAAATACCAATAGCTAGAGTTTCCTGGATGCAACGTACCCGGAACCAGAAGCCCAATACTGTGCTGCAGAATTCTTAAAGGAATGAGGAAGAATCATCACCTATCATAAGACACTGCACCTTGAAGCCAACAGTAACAGGTTGTCCAGACAATGTATTGGAATAGCTACCGGATACGGTACCACGACCAGAGGCTCCGACATAACCTTGAAGATTAAGGCTATCCATAAAGCTTGTGTCTAGATTCCCAGACGGCGCGGAACCAGTCGTAAAGGCAATAGCGTAGCTGGTGATGACAGTATGCGAATCGTTACTGACGAGTTTGTCAATGAAGACTAGGAACATGACGTACGGACCAAAAAAGCCAGTTCTATATGTTTCGGTCTGCTCGTGGTTCGAGTTCATGTAGAAATAAAGTTCTTGCTGATCACTACCTTGGTTGTCGATATCTACGAGGAATGGATGTAAGCATTCAAGATTAAGACCCAAGTAAATGAAGCTGCCAAACCTCGGAAGAACGGGCCACCAGAGGATGTTTCATAGCCGACTCCAGGAATAATCATGTATGCACCAACACCGGAACCTGTCACTCCGTGAACTTGATCTTCAATGAAACGGATCTATGAAGGCAAGATGATGAGAACATTGACAATGGTAAAAGATCACTGACGCTCGAATAGAATTTGGATCGAGTTTGGCCATTGACCAGAAAGACGTCAGAGCCCTCGATAGCACTCCCACCTTGAATATCAGATTGTGGAATGCCATTCGGAAGTGATGTCTTCAGCAAACGTGCGATGAAGCGAAGTTCTCCTACATCCGGTTCCTGGGAGGCAAAGGTACCCATGTATAGGGTGTTTTGCCCTGAACGAACAATGATGTAGTGGGTCTACATGTTCCAATCAGAGGATTTTGGCAATAAAGTGATCTTTTGGGCTCACAATCGTGCTTGTTTTGATGGTGACGACTGCGATGTTATTGGCCACAGAAGAGGTTACGGTTGCCGAGCCTCAATTGAACTTCATTATCTAGCAGAGCAATTTCTAGTTTTATGATTTCCTCACCAAGACCAGAACTGAGTTGAGAGAATTTGGAAGAGTCTTGTAGTTGTTTTCCATTGAATAGAATAGATGTGATATCTCCATTTGTTGTGTGTACTGGCTCATTGATGTTTTAGCAATCATGACACGCCTTTATCATCAATAAATTGCTCACTGGTTGTGACTAGGCCGGCCCCAGAATCAACGACCATGTTGGTTCCCGAAGTTGTAATACCAAAGGCCGCGAAGGCCACAGGCAGGATGAGTAAAAAATTCAGAATACAGAGAAACATGCCTCAGTAAGGGTGTTTCGGATGAATAACTTAGTAGCGGGTTCAAACTTTTATAGCCTCGCTTGCATGAATTCTTCGTGGATACTACCTGCTCTTGCAGGGAAACAGAAGCAGAAGGTAGTCAGGCATCTTTCAAGGATCCAGCCAGGTGACTGATGCAATCTTGACCTAGAAGTTCCAGCGGACCGTCGATGAAAAGCTGACAATCACGAGTGTACTCAAAACCAAGATCAAACTAACAAAGAGCCAGCCGACCGAAATATGGGATAAAGTGAAATTGCCCCGCTCTACTTCTTTCCAGGAGAGTATTTATATGTACTGGAACCTAGCGGCATGTTCATGATAGTATTATGACTTGGCATCAACACTGGAGAGACCCCGCAGTCTGTTCGGGAAAAGGTCATGTAATTGAATGGACGGTCCGTGGCTCGGTATGTCCTCGGTATGTCTTGCCTGTGTCTTGCCGATGACTGGCCTGCTTATGGGAAAATCAGTCCCCTACATATATTGAAGTGAACAGGGATTTGAGAACCTTCAAAGTCTGAATTAGTCACTGATACAGAGAAATCTATGGGCATCTAACTAATGAGTTTGAGCGGGCTTGACACCAAGGACTGGGCAACCAACAGTATTTACACAAGTTCATGTCTCTAGAAATCTGTCGAATCGGTGTTGGAATAGGCCCCATTCGTGGCATTCAGATTTGCTTGCCATTCTTGTGGTTGTGAGATGTGGGCCTCACTGTCTGCAGGAACAAAAAATTCTTGTTCCTCACTCTCTTGAAGTTCAGGAGGTACAGAGCCCGGAATTTTATCCAATGGCTGTGATGGAATTCTGTGTAATAAGCCGAATCTGAAGTGAGAGGAAGAAGAGCATTTGAACAGCCAGTTGAGATTTGACCAAGGAACCGCACCCAAATACACATCCAAGAAGTCCTTCGCCGCCCCAGTGGCGATTGGGAATCAATACGACTTCTCTCAGAGTACTAAAATGTAGGATTAATGTCGGAAGAACAAGATGCAAGAGAACACGAACTCGAAGTCATATGAGTATACATAGACCCGCAAAGGTTTATCGATGTGCTTTGTGAGCGTCAATTGAGGGAGGAGTGGGGTGTTTTTTCTAACGCACCACTTCAACAAGGTCGTAGAAATCGTTTTCTGCACTCAGGACACCCCCTGACCAGCCTTCGCTCTAAGTGAGATCAATGCTGAGGTGGAGGGGTGCTTTCACTGACTTACCGAGAATCCAATCACCCATCGGCACTAGGCCAGCACTCTCCGCTGGGCTTCCTTCGATTACATCCAAAACATGCCATACATTCTCGCAGGCCGACTCAGGTTCACAAATTCTCATGCTGAGGCCCAGAAGGGATGGCTGCGCATCACTTCCATTGGCTAGGTGGTCACCTTGCTGCAAAGACCATGTGCGAGAGGGAATGATTGACACGACTTCTCGACGTTGTCAATGGGACTTGGATACAAAAGGTCCAATTTACCTCGCGTTTGTTGACTCTTGCTACTCCAAACCACAAGGTTGAGAACGTAACCCTCATGAGATTCCACTATTTTCTCTAATTCCGATGCGTTAATGGTATTATCGGAGGAGAATGAATCTCCTTCGAAGCCGACGACGAAATCAAAAAAAGGCTCAATATTGGTTCGGGAGGCTGGGGATTGCGGAGTAACCCTCAAAACATGAAGACCACGTGGAGGCGGGTGAGCCGGAGAAGTAGACTGTCCAGCACCCATTGTCAGGATTGTGATAAGGACATTATCTGAGATGACCACAATTTCGGGGTCTTCATCACATGGTCCATGTGAATTATTGAGAGATGATGTGATATGAGTAGCGTCAAGTACTTAATGTGAGCTTATAAAAGTCCTTTGAAAATCAATGAGATCTACCGCAAGTCATATTTGTGAAACACCGTTAACAAGCCAGCCAGAAATTCGACAGAAATTCTCAGGGTCTCACCTTTTTGTATCACGTGAGACTTTTTCTAAACTTCGCGATGCCTCAGTTGAGTAAAAATTGTTCTTGAGCGGCCTCAATGTGGTGCGTTTTTGTTTCGATTTTGATGTTGTTTTCACGTTGAGCAATTGATAAAGTTTCTGCTAGTTGACGCGCTGACGAATGTTACTTCGTCGCTCCCTTCATACTCCAATCCGTTTTCTCAAATTCAACGTTTATTCAAGAAAATTCAAAACAAATGGACCAAAAACCACCGACTTTTCGTCTCTCCATCATCCAGAAAGTGCACCGTCACATACGGCAACGACAGAAAGAAAGTCTGACGAGATACCTCTCTTTGCTCACGTTGGAAAAGCCGAGACTGAGACACGGTCTATGGACAGCCATCACAAGCCCTCTGTCATGTCTAGAAAATTAGAACGAGCTCGAAGCCAGGAACGGTCCCTTCAATGGAAATTGAAGACAGGTCATGATGCTGCCATTGAGCGCGCAGCAAGCTTTATCTTGTCTCATGATCCTCAATCCTTTGAGGAATCTACCCGTGTTCTCCTTCTCCAGGATAACGTCATCCGTGCCCTATCATTATGGACTTTGGAACGAGCTCTTGTTTTATTCGAGACGCAAGGGTACTGGCTATCTGCATCCGCGCTTGCACGCACTGTGCGACGACTCATATCTCCAAAGCAGATGCAGGACACCACGCGTCTTCTGCTGCTCATCCAGCCCCACATAATCCAGCATCTCAAATCTGTGAAACCTGCCGATACTCACTCGGTCTCATACATTCCTCCTCCAATAGTCACAACTTCCTTGATATACATTCATGCTCTTCTTCGCGTGGACAAAGAGCAAGGTATCTCTCTCTTCCGAATGCTCGTCGATGCGGACTTCATTCCTTCCGCAGCAATGGTCGAGTCTTCATCGACCCAACTGCTAGAGCAAATTATTGATATGACGCTCGTCAAGGCTGGTTTATACTGGAATTGCGAAGAAGTCTCCGAGACTATTCTCTTACATGCACTGAGCTCTCCCTATACTGTTGATCCCTTCGTCATCCAAAACGCCATTGATTGTCTATACACTCTCCTGTCTTCCCCTTCGGAAAGCAATCTCGTCGGCTGTCTCAACATAATGCGTTATCTGCATATTCACGCTCTGATTCCTGATTCTCTGATTCGCCAGTTCTATGATTGCGCAGTTGATCTTGGTGTTATGTCTGCAGCGGAAGGACTGTATAGTTTTTCTCGCAATCCTCGAGCTGGTTTATACCACCACTATCCTCCTCCCCAAGGAAGAGCCCTGAGCAAACTCATGGAATATTTATCAGCCAGGTCTAGGAATATACACCTTGTACGAACACTAGCGTCCGAGGCCGTTGAGGATCGCTTGCCTATCCCCTTAAATAGCCGCTCTCGATTTATTAATATTGTTGCCCGAAAGGGCATCGCGTCGATCGCTCGAACCTTGTGGGAATATTATACACTTGGGAAAGATG
>Ga0153966_100619_pt1 | contig 11019 bp, 16 predicted proteins | sample TSFL050MetaG_FD_104738 | JGI IMG/M metagenome (GOLD analysis project Ga0153966, IMG submission 104738) | Attine ant fungus gardens microbial communities from Florida, USA - TSFL050 MetaG | ecosystem: Host-associated > Fungi > Mycelium > Unclassified | place: USA: Florida, Paynes | collected... | reverse complement strand
TTAACCATATAAGGGGCTGTCCTTGTTGTATTCAAGGATTGATGTGTATCTATGGGTAATAGATCAGTGTCATGCCAAACCTTGAGGTCCTTGTATCTCCACAGGATCTTATTGCTCTAAGGTTTATTCATGGTCGTCAGAAGCGTATTGAAGAGAGCTTCCATGTGCATGTGGAAGCAAACGTCCGCGTTTGGCAGTTCCCGAGATATCTGCCAATCAGTGTCCAGCACTGATTAACTGATAACTCGATGAGTACTGATCGCTTTGACACATTTTGGGCATCGTTCGAAAGGTCTTCTTGAGGGCTTTCCGACGCATCTTAGACCGTGGGAATAGTGCAAGTATTCGTGGAGTTATGGCCAAATGAAGTTTGTGACACCACTAATTGGCTTAGCTACTTATACACAAATATGTATTTACAAGTATTTGCCTAACTATTTTATCCCATGCATCCTTTTTGAGTCATGATGTCCCGTGCACATTTAATATTACATAATTAATGGAAAAGAAAAAGAAATAAAATAATCCACCGCCGCGGATCGTCTAGCTCACCTGCCGTTTTATAACACCACCCCCCTCTTAAGGGTCCTCGTCCCGAGGACTTTCTCATAGCTCATTGTATGGGTCCCTTAGGTCTCCCATATTCTGATTTTCATCTCCCAGTTCCTCCAAATATTTTCTATCTTCTTCAAGCCTCCATCGATCTTCCTCGTCCACTTCTTTATCCCATTCCTTTATCTTCCCTCCCTTTTCTTCTTCCTTTTCTTCCATCCTTTTCAAGAATGGGTTCCTGCTATACCTAGAGAATGGATTTTTCTTCCACCATCTCCAATTTTCCTCTATTCGTCTCCAATATTCCCTGTTGTACTTCTTGTTACCCCATCCATAGAGCAATTTCGCCGTATATCTTCCTGGCAATTCCCTGCTGAACGCCCCCTTTTTTTCATCTGCCTCTTGCTGTCTCACTTCTTCCTCTTCTTCTCTGCGATATTCTCTTTCAAATTCTTCTACTAATTCCATCGCATTCCTCAGATTCTCCTTACTTTCCCATGTGTCCTCTTCTGCCATGCATCCCTTCCATCATACCAAGTATTTATCTCTGCCCCGTACCTTTCTCTTGTTTATTATTTTCTCCACTTCCCACTCTTCTTCTCCTTCAATTACCACTGGTTGTGGCGTTTCTTTTCTCTGTCCCTCCACTTGCGATTTGTACCATCGTACTCGGCTAACGTTAACTACTGGATGTATTCTAATCGTACTAGGCAGATCCAATTCTATTGCGTTACTAGAAATGATTGCCTTTACTTTGTAAGGTCCTACAAAGCGTTCCGTAAACTTATCCATATGTCTTCTGACCATTTGATACTTTAGATCCTTAGTGCTAAGCAGCACCAAGTCGCCTACTCTATACTCTTCCACTTCCCCTCTTTCTCTATCAGTATACCGCTTCATCCTCTCCTGTACTTTCTATAGTGCTGCCTTTGCCTCCTCTTGCACATTCTTCATCCTTTCTGCAAACTTTTCTGCTCCTTCATATCTCCCCTTCTTCCTCATCTCGAATCCCATCCTAGGATCCTGTCCACTATTTGCCTTAAAGGGCGAAACCTTGGTCTCTATATGCACTTTGTTGTTATAGGCAAATTCTGCTGTTCCTAGCTACTCTGGCCATTGCTCTTGTCAATGGTCTATGAACATTCAGAGGTATTATTCCAGCTCCTGGTTCATTCTTTCTGTTTGACTGTCTGTTTGTGGGTAGAATGCCATTAACAGTTTTGTCTCGATCCCTAACATGCGATTTAGCTTCTTCATAACTCCTGCTGCGAACTGTGGTCCTCTATCTAAGATTATGCTATCCAGTAGTCCATGTAGTTTCCAAATATTATCTCTAAATAGTCGTGCCAATCCTTCTGTGCTAGTTCTTTCTGTAGTAGGTATAAAATGTCCCATTTTTGTGAATCTATCTACTACGACTAAAATAGCATCATATTCCTGTACTAAAGGTAACTTTGTAATGAAGTCTGCACTAATGTGCGACCAAGCTTTCTCTGGAATCAAATTCAGCATTAACTTTCCTGCCGGTGGTTGTGTTTGATTCTTATTTCACTGACAGGCATTGCACCTCTCCACATACCGCTTCACTTCTCTAGTGACCCCTGGCCACCAGAAATTCCTTGTCACCAATTCTGCTGTTTTCCACTGTTCTCCATGTCCTTCTACAGGCATATCATGGTGTAGTCTGATTACTTCTGCTCTTAACTTCTCGTCTTTGGGGACATACACTTTCCCTTCTTTCAACATCAACCCATCTTCCTGACGCCACTCTTCATCTCTCAACATCTTTACCCCTGTTTGCTTCATTTCTTCTACTGCTTTCACCACCTCATCATCTTTCGCTTCACATTTTCTCACTTTATCCAGCAAGTCCACCCCTTCTATAACTACTTCTGTTATTCTAATTCTTTTCATTTCTAACCACTACTTTTTTACCAACATCTGCTCCTCGTTATTCTTTTCCACCCTGATCTCCCAATCTGGCCTCCTACTTAATCCATCCACCTTTTCCATCTTGCTTCCTGAAATGTGCTTCAATATGAAGTCGAATCTAGATAAGTATAGAGCCCATCGTGCTTGTCGCTGATTTAATTTTTGGTTGCTCATAAAATACTCCAGATTCTTGTGATCCGTCCATACTTTGAATTTACTTCTTGTTCCCTCCAGGAAGTGCCTCCATGCCTCCAAACAACATATTATTGCCAACATTTCTTTGTCATGTATTTTGTAGTTTCGCTCAGTTTCATTTAATGACTTAGAAATGTAGGCGACTGGTCTCCACTTGTTATCCTTGCACTTAATGGATAACACTCCTCCTGTGGCAAAGTTAAAAGCATCAGCTTCTACTCTAAACTCCTTATCTAAGTCAGGTGCCACTAATAGAGGTTTACTTGTGAAAACCATTTTTAACTGTTCGAAAGCCTTCTGCTGTTTATCTTCCCACTTCCATTTTTCTTCCTTCCTTGTTAGATTGTTCAAGGGTTGGGCTAACTTAGCAAAGTCCTTCACAAAGCACCTGTAATAATTGGCTAGACCCAGGAATTTCCTAACATCTCTGACCGTTTTGGGTGTAGGCCAGTTTAATACCCCCGCCACTTTGTTCTCCTCCATTTCAATCTTCTCTTCACCCATTACTACTCCCAGGAAATTCACTTTCTGCACCTTCCAAGCACATTTCTCTGGTTTCATGTATAGGTCATTCTCTTCTAATCTTTTCAGCACTTCTTCTACCAGTTCATCGTGTCCCTTCTCTGTCTCCGTTCTTATCAACACGTCATCCACAAATGCCGCCACTTTCCCTTCATTGATCATGTCTCTCAGAATTTCATTCATCATGCCTTGGAAAGTGGCAGGTGAATTTGTCATTCCAAAAAACATTATCACTGGCTCATATGATCCCACATGAGTAGTGAAGGCCGCCTTTCACTCATCTCCTTCTTTAATCCTCACATTGTTGTAGCCCCACCGGAGATCCATCTTAGTAAACACTCTTTTGTTGTCCATAGAATCTACTAGATCTGTGATTAATGGCAGAGGATAATTGTTCTTAATCATCTGCTTATTGAGTCTCCTGTAGTCCATAATCATGCATTTCCCCCCATCCTTTTTGCCCACAAAGAACACCAACGACGTCTGGGGTGATTTAGAAGGTCTGATGTAACCCTTTTTCAAATGCTCGTCGACAAATTTCTGTACCTTTTCCTTTTCATTTTTGGAAAGAGGATACACTCTCGCTTTGCTTGCTTTGAAATCATCGTTGAGATCTATCACATGATCCCATGCCTTTCTAACCGGCATTCTTTCTGACTCCACCTTCCCAAACACTTTCAACCACTTATGGAACCTCTTGGGTACCATTTCCTCTATCTTCCTATGGTCCGCCTCCATCTCTTCTTCTCTTTCCCAGTCTTCTTTCTCATCTATAGCCCATCTTATGATCTTTCTTTCATCCTCTCTTGCTTCTTTCTTCCCTTTGATTTTCACTGCTTTTCCACACAGTGATAGACATCTCGTCATCCTAACTTCCCCCTTTTCCCAGTCAATCTCTGGATTATGGGCTGCTAATCATGGCATACCCAATATCACGTCTGTCTTCCCCAATTCGCATACATCTATTCTAACTCTCTCTACATGTCCTTTATAAAACATGTTTACTTCTACCTCATGCGTGATTGCATCTCCACTATTCCCAGTGCCGTCTACATTTCTCACTTGCAGAGGTCGATTTAACTTTATCAACTGATATCCTCCTTTCTGAGCCAAACCTTTTCTCATGAATAATCCTGTTGCTCCACTATCAAGCAACACTCTCACTGCTCTTCCTTCGTGATTGTCTATCTTCTCGATGCCCACAGTTATCTACACTTCTCTTAGAGGCTTAAATATTCGCCTCACTTCTCTCGCTTCTTTCTTTTGCACTGCCTTCTGATTGACAGTTTCTGCCACTCTCCTCGGATCAGTGATTCCAGCCCTCCCTTTCTGGGCCCTAGGCACTGTCCGTTCTACTTCTCCTCCCCAATTCCACCATGGCATTTTTTTTCCTGTCCTACATGGCGGACAGAAAATTTCCCCTTTTCCATTTCTCTCCACCTTCTCTTTTACAGTATCTCTCACATCACACACACTACACACTACTCTTTCTGCTCTTCCACTTTGTGCTTCTCTTTCTCTCTACTCTTTTGCTTCTCTGCATCCTTCACACCACATGTGTAACAATTGCTTTTTACCTAGGAACCCTTGTCCCCGGTTCTCTTGGGTTTTGGTGCCCTTATAATTGCACCCACGACATTCTACAAAAGTTACCACCTCACTCTGCGTTATCCATTCCTCCATACTCATTTTGGCTCCTCTTGGCGGCAGTCCTTTTGTACCTGAGTGCAATTTTACTCTTTCCCAGATCTCCCTTGGAGGTGCTGCCTCCTCACTTTTATTCCTCTCTTTCTTCCTAGGACACTCCCACTTCTTGTGTCCCTCTCTTCCACATCCAAAGCACTTTACCACCTCTCTCACTGTTTCTTGCCTCCTCACCTCTCTTACCCCACACTGCATTACCCAACTCCTCAACACTTCAAATCTGTTTTCTGCCACCTCCCCTTTCTTCTGTTCCTTCCCACTTCTACAGTTCCAGGTGAGGTGCCCGAACCTCCCACATCATCTACACAGTTTTCCTTCCCTTCCCTCCAATTCTGCCCTTAATTTGGCGAGGGCACACCTTTGATTGAGCATATCGCTCATGAGGTTGTTGTACTGTTCCAGAGACATTGTGTTATGCTCTGGATGGATGATTTGTTTATAAAAAGAAGATTTGTATTATTTGAGGATGCATTGTCTTCTTCAAAGGACTCATAGTATGTCTGCTGGGGCGCACAAATCTTCTCCCAGCCAGGTGCCTACTGTCTTACTGACTACTGCCCTAATAGTACTTTGGCTATCACTCCACAGAGGAGATCCCTACACTAATCACCTTCTTAAGGATGCGGCGATATTCCTCTGCGTAGACTAATCACAATGGACCAGTAGCACAAAGTATATAAAATGAAGAAGAGTACAGGTATACTAATGAGCACCACTCGATTATGAGGTCAGGTCTTAGATACGATACCTGAGTCTGGTACTGCACTGCCACCGTTAGTCCCTAACTGACTAACAAGTCCCCTTAAGCTTGGGGCCCAGCTATCAGGAAGTTGGGAGTGATCTGAGTTGATCACCTACCAAGGGAGCGATGAGAGTAAGTTAGACAAGGATCGAGGTGATCAGTGTCTGGAAGTATAAACGAGTTCTAGTGTAACGATTGAAGTTATGGTTGAGTAACCCTAACCTCACTCGCACTCTAAGTCAGAGTTTGACAAAGAGAACTCGTTAGAGTTCTTGCTAATTGACTCAGCTACTTATACACGAATATGTATTTACAAGTATTTGCCTAACTATTTTATCCTGCGCATCCTTTTTGAGTCATGATGTCCCGCACACATTTAATATTACATAATTAATGGAAAAGAAAAAGAAATAAAATAATCCGCTGCTGCAGATCGTTTAGCTCACCTGCCGTTTTATAACATATATTATCTATTAAATGCAAAGACAACAAGTGGAGACCAGTAGCTTACATCTCAAAATCATTAAATAAGACCAAACAAAACTATGAGATTCATGACAAAGAGATGTTAGCAGTGATTTGATGTCTAGAAGCCTGGAGGCACTTTTTAAAAGGTATAAAGGAAAAATTTGAAATTTGGTTGAACTATAAAAATCTAGAGTACTTCATGAGTAATTAAAAGTTAAATAGGCAACAAACTAGATGAGTACTCTATTTATCTAGATTTGACTTTGTTTTGAAATATGTACCTGGAAGTAGAATGGGAAAGGTAGATGAATTGAGTAAGAGATCAGATTGGGAAGTAGGAGTGGAAAGAGATAACAAAGAGCAGATGTTGGTAAAGAAGGAATGGTTAGAAGCCAGAGCAGCAGAAGTATCAGAAGTGGTAATAGATAAAGTAGATATTCTGGACAAAATCAAAAGAAGTAAAATAAAAGATAACAAGGTCATCAAAGCAGTAGAGGAAATGAAGAGAGCGGAGGTGAAAGTCCTAAGAGATGAAGAATGACAAGAACATGAGGGGTTAATGCTGAAAGAAAAAAAGGTATACGTATCTAAAGATGAGAAATTGAGAGCAGAAGTAATCAGGTTACACCATGATACGCCTGTAAGAAAACATGAAGGACAGTGGAAAATAATGGAGTTGGTAACAAGAAACCTTTGGTGGCCAGGAGTAAGCAGGGAAGTGAAGCAGTATGTGGAAGGATGTAATGCGTGCCAACAGAACAAGAATCATATGCAGGCACCTATAGAAAAGTTAATGCCAAATTCAATACCAGAAAAACCATGGAGTCATATATCGGCAGATTTCATTACAAAGTTATTATTGGCTCAAGAATATGATTCAATTTTGGTAGTAGTAAATAGGTTAACAAAAATAGTGTATTTTATACCTACTATGGAAAAAACAACAGCAGGAGGACTAGCTAGATTGTTCAAGAATAATATCTGGAAGCTACATGGCTTGCCAGAAAGTATTATTTCCAATAGAGGGCCGCAGTTTGCAGCAAGAGTAATAAGGGAGTTAAATACAATGCTGGAGATTGAGAGTAAATTGTCAATGGCATTCCATCCACAAACCGATGGACAAACTGAAAGGATGAATCAAGAACTGGAACAATACTTAAGAATGTTTGTAGATCATTGTCAAGAGCAATAGCCAGAATGGTTAGGGATAGCAGAATTTGCTTACAATAATAAGTATTACCCTTTAAAGCAAATAACAGACAAGATCCTCATATAGAATTTGAACTCAGAAAGAAAGAGAGGTTTGAGAAAGCAAACAAGTTTGCAGAAAGGATGCAGGAGATACAGGAAAAGGCAAAGGCGGCATTAAGAAAAGCATAAGAAGACATAAAGAAGTATGCAGATAGAGATAGAGGAAAACAGAAAAATATTGAGTGGAAGACCTAGTGCTACTCGGTACCAAGGATCTTAAGTACCAGATGGTGGGAAGAAGGACAGAAAAACTTACTAAGAGATTTGTTGGACCTTACAAAGTTAAAGCAATAGTTTTGACAAATACAATAAAATTAGAACTATCTAGTACAGTAAAGATACATCCAGTAGTTAACATAAGCAGAGTATGAAGATACACAAGACAGGTAGAAGGACAGAGGAAGGAGCTGCCACAGCTAGTGATAATCAAAGGAGAGGAAGAGTAGGAAGTAAAGAAGATAATAAATAAAAGACGAGTATGGGGAAGAAACAAGTATTTAGTACAATGGAAGGGGTGCACTGTGGAAGAAGACACTTGGAAGAGCCAGGAGAATCTCAAGAATATGAGTAAGCTAGTAGAAGAGTTCGAAAGGGAATATGGAAGGGCAGAAAAAGAAGAAACAAGATGTCACAAACTTCATTTGGCCATAACTCCACAGATACTTGCACTATTCCTATGGTCTAAGATGCATCTGAAAGCCCTCATGAAGACCTTTCAAACAATGCCCAAAACGTGTCAAAGTAATCAGTACTCATTGAGATATCAGTTAATCAGTGCTGAATACTGATCAGTAGATATCTCAGGAACTGCTGAACATGGACATTTTCTTCTACATGCACATGGAAGCTCTCTTCAATATGCTTCTGATGATCATAAATAGACCTAAGGGCAATAAGATTCTGTGGAGATACAAGGACCTCAAGGTTTGGCATGACACTGATCTATTACACATAGATGCACATCAATCCTTGAACACAAACAAGGACAGCCCCTTTTATGGTTAAGTTATCACTATTTTAGACACAAAAGGACTGCCATATATAGAACAATAGGTAATAGAACATGTGATACTCTATCCAGGTACACAGACCATCTATTCATGTATATAAGGCTTCATAGTCTGAGGATTAGACCTCAGACTTAACAATATCTTTTGTTGCTTATTTTACCTTGCTTGAGAAACAAAAACTCTTCAATCACAAACTCAGTAAGTAACTATTTGTAATACAAGGCAACAAAAAACAGAGGAGAATAGAAAGACATTTAACAGAGAACTGCTGGGAAAGTACATGGCAAAATTGTTATACGGATAGGGTGAAAGGAAATATGAGCAGGAATACTGGAAAAAGTTGGAAGAAAATTGGCAGTGATAGAAAAGAAACCCATTTGCTAAAGTAAGCCATAATCCATTCTTATGGATAAAGCAACAAGAAGAGGATGAGATGGGGAACATTGAGGACTGGGACAGCAAGTTGTAAAATCCTCAAGGACAAGAAAGCTTGAGAGGAGAGTGGTGTAATAAAATGGCAGACAAGCTAGGGGATCCGCAGCGGCGGAACATTTTATTTCTTTTTCTTTTTCCTTTATTATGAAGTGCATAGAACACTATGACTCAAAAGGGGTCTATAAGATAATTTGAGTAGACAAATACTAGTAAACACAGATTCGTGTATAAGTAGCTAGGCCAATTAGCGAGAACTCTAACGAGTTCTCTCTGTCAACTCTAACTTAGAGTATGAGCTTAAATTATCCCAATCAATGTTCACTACAATCAAGGTTTGATATGACACTGATCTATTATCCATAAATACACATCAATCCTTAAACACAAACAAGGACTGCTCCTTTTATGGTTAAGTTATTGCTATTTCAGACACAAAAGGACTGCCATATATAGAATAATAGGCAGTAGACATGTGATGCTCTGTCCAGGTACACAGGCTATCCCATTCATGTATATAAAGCTCCTTAGTCTAAGGATTAGACCTCAGACTTAACAACATCTTTTGTTGCTTACTCTAACTTGCACTCCAAACTCTTGAGAACTACTACTCAACCAATTACAAATCAGTAAGTGACTATTTGTAATAGGATTCCTTGGTATTTTACTATAACATGGCTGAATTTCTAATACTGTTAACACTGGATAATAGGTGGGTGGTCCATCTATTTATGTATATGTACTATTCTACTCTATACTGCTAGAGTTTGGACATTTTTTAGTAGATACATATAGTTATTTTTGTTATTTACTACAAAGACCACTGACAAGTATCTTTGTATACCAAGTTCTGTAGAGGACCAGATCCAATGTAGTAGAAGGGCTATGCTAGTTTTGGTATATTTGGAGTTGTTTTCACAGAGATGTGAGTGGATTTGTTGAAAGGGGAATATATCTTCAATATCATCTTGGAATCCTGTGTGAATGCCTGCAATCTCTATCTTATACCATTTTTTATCTTCTCTGGCTAGACCAGAGTATCCAAGTGCAATGATACAGGGTAGTACATCAGAGAATATCAGGAGGTCACCTGTACATTGGTCTGACCTTGTATATAAAATGCAGTTTCCTTAATAGTTCCATTTGATTGCTATGACTTTTATATGTTGTGATTTGATATTTCAGCTAGGAATTTGTTGACGTCATTGGTTATGAGTATTGGGTCTCGTCTGTCGTTAACTGGTATACCATTCATGCAATGATGAGTGATGGGTGGCTGGCTCTGTTAGGGTTAGCCTCTTGAACTGGTTGGCTTACTTTGGTTGCTGCCTGGGCATAGGTCACTGATTTCTGGATGCTCTCTTCTAGTCCTTTAGTTGGATTGGGTATGAATTGTTTGTGTGGGTGGAGGTTGGTATTTTGAGTATTTCGACATCTGCTGTCAGCTTAGCCATGGTCTCGATGATCTCATTGTGCCTTGCTTTTTGTGTTTCACGGAAATCTGTATTTACTATCTGGAAAAGGCGTTCTGTTAGCCAAGTTGTTGTCTGGTCATGTGAGCTGGGGGCATTGGCAAGGGTACTTGCGACTGATAAGGCTTCCTTGAGGAGCTTTCTGAGTTTGTCCATCCTTTGGATAGAGTCCGAGCTTTGGGTTGCTGGATCTGGGAAAAGGAAGCTAGGTATGCCTGGGTTCTCCTCTTTTTCTGAGTCGTCCTCATCCATATCTGTATCCATGAGGTTGTCCTCAGCTCTGGCTGTTGGGCGGACTCTTTTGGCTTTGGGAGTGGTGGGGTCTTCAGTAGCTTCAGGTGTCGCGTGGAGGGTGCTCTCTTGTTGGGGGGGGGGGGTTTTGTGTTGGATGTGGTATGCATCCTTTTCATCCTTGACCCGGGTCTTCTGGGGCCTGGGATGCGGGATATAGGGGTATGGCGAGCATCTCCGGCGCTCGTTGCATTCATATCTTGATTTATTGGTTGTATAATAGTTTTCTCAAAATGTGGTGGTGATGGATGTGAGTGATGACGTGATGGTGCTTTTAGATTTGTAGTTTCACTTTTTCCTCCATTCCATAATCTATAGTCAGGATGAGCAACAAAGGATATAACAAGCACTTCACTTCACAAATTCAGTCCAAATTTGCAGCCATCCTTCAACAAGAACCAGTTTTGTCTCCTGAAGCCGCTATGACTCGGGTCACAGAAGAAATGCT
>Ga0153966_100618_pt1 | contig 11023 bp, 8 predicted proteins | sample TSFL050MetaG_FD_104738 | JGI IMG/M metagenome (GOLD analysis project Ga0153966, IMG submission 104738) | Attine ant fungus gardens microbial communities from Florida, USA - TSFL050 MetaG | ecosystem: Host-associated > Fungi > Mycelium > Unclassified | place: USA: Florida, Paynes | collected... | reverse complement strand
CTGTACGTATATTCATCATATGTACACTTATCACGAACGCTAGACATGTAAACTATTTTACGAAGCCACAAAATCACGTCAATTCTGGCAGCAGGTCCTCTGTTCCACTGGGCCCTGCCGACATAACTTTTCCAAGAAACTCTCTAGTTGCACCCTTCAGGAAGTAGAGCATCAGGCTACACAAAGATTGAATATTTATGAACGCTGGGTTTTGGATATGCCACTTGACCTTCGATTGCGTGTCTTCGAATATTCTACAAAAGCAAGGATAATTGAAAGTGAACTACTACCAGGCGGACGATGGTTGCTGACCAGCAATTATGATAATCAGTACATTCTGTACGACCTACACATGCCTTTGCCTCAACCACATGAACTTGCTAATCCAGGGAGATGCGACCACCAAGATATGAACATAGATGAACTCTTCTCTTTCAGAATATGGATTGATAGTTCCAAAGAACATCTATGCTTTCGCTTTGTTGTCTGGAATCGTCCAGGACAATCAGAACGTAAGTATTTGTGACATAGACGGTTGTTGCTAACTTGTTCTCTCCAGAAGGTGATGTAACGCGAGTGTTTATCTACGAGACCAACATCTTTGAAGATGGAGGAAAGATCGCTTGCACTACAAAAACCTTATACTCGAGACGAAGTTACTTCTTGTGCTACAAACCAAGTTTGGCCCTTTCGGAAAAATACTTGATTGAAGTACGAACGATAGGGTGGAAGTACAAGAAAAATGAAAGGTGGAGACTGGCCCTCATTGAGTACAACACCAATGACCTAGGACAAGCCGAGATAATTCCACGTGTCGGAAGAAAGGACACTATAGTGAGTGCTTTCTCATGCCTTCAACAATTCTCACTGGGGTCATTCTTCCTTAGAGAGATGTCTTCATCATAACAAATGACATTATGGTAGCAACTGGGTTCGAATTTATCAGCCTCTACTCCATCCAAGATTTAAAAATACATCACAAGCAACTAGTCTTGCCACGACAACGTATCAAGATGAATTTTCATACCATTTGTCGACCATTTCATGATCGAGGTTTTGACTGGATGGTTAATCTCTACAAGTATGAGTTCTCCCTCATACAATTACCTCTGGATCTAAACAGTCCTCCTCGTATTGTTACACTCGGTCGTAATCCTGCTGAGCCTGGCCATGGATGGTTACCTGGCTTGGTAAGAGAGGATGCCGCTCTTGCTATGTATGGTGACTGGACTGCAAAAATCATAACATATTCCTGGGATGTGGAGATGACACACTGCGTGTTTCAGATGAAGGATATCAGGATTCCGGAGGTTGCTAGTTTTCCGATTGAGCTTTCTAATATCGGGCTTGATATGACTGGTGGGCGACTTGTGTTTATTGATCGTCGGAACTGCATAGTTTTGGACACAGCACTACCAGTGGGTCCTATAAACAGTTTAAATGGGTTGTAAAAATATCTATCAAGTATATCTTATCACCGATCCTAGTCTTTACTCTTGAGGTCTAAGGAACTGCTCGTGGGCCTAGGTCTAAAATGCTCTCCTCAAGGCGCTCTCCTGATCCACAGACTCGTTCCAATATTTATCAACACCGGGCGCAATCCGCCGAAATCCCAGGGAGAGCCCATGTAAGGAACCAACGACATGGCGGGCACGTTGCCCGATGATACTAATGTTGAAACAGCTAGAATTCAACAAAGACTTTCCGTCGCCTCATCAGCCATGACTTCAGTACGGCTCAGCTGAGAGGAAATGGAGGGGAGGAGGAGAGGAAGAGGGTGAGAGCCGAACAGCGGCAAACTTGGTAGTTGGAGCGAGTATATGTTCTAGCCACGAACGTCTCGTGTCATATAATGATTCTTTCGGCGAAATTTTGAGAAGCTTCGTAGCTCTTTGTAGGCATCTTGCTTCCGTGCGGCCATAGGAGGTCGTCTGGAGGTCCGGTGTGAATTCCATGATTCTATTTGACGATTCACGCGGACCGACCGCTTATATAGGTTTGATCACGAATAGTGATATCGATATCGACTGATCATTCCTCGTGATAGACCGACAGTCCCACCTGCGCCACTTAGCCTCATGGCTTGATACGCTGAAGGACAGGGACGAAGCGTCAGATATGTGCTTCAGGAACAGAGCCAACAGACACCATTTAGTTGTCATTTCTTGTTCGTATGGCGCGATACTGAAATTTCAATCCCTTGGGATAACAGGCCCCGCTTTCTGAGCAGATGACCAGATAACCTTCCATATCACCTAAAAGAGACAGTAGTACAGCTGACTAAAAGCACTAGATGCTTTCAGAACCCACCAGCGTCATAAACATGTGCCGAGCTTATTTAAGCCTCCGTCACGCCATATGTATTTGCAGTCAGTCGACGTCCTCATTTGTCAGATACTCAGCTTCCGCCATAAAATTACGTTCCAGTGAACAGTTGACTTCAGTGAGCCCAAATAATCAGCCTTGAGATGCCATCGGATGAGTACACCGGTTTCTGGGTGTCAACATTGGGTGAGAATCCCTAGACATGAATTCGGATCACATTGACAGCTGTTTTAGCATTACAACACACAGTCCAAGTCACTATCCGTCAGCAAATCAAAACCTCTGGCCCAACTTGAGCTCATCCCGTCATTGTGCATGTCTCATGAAAATTCTGGCTCGGACTCGGACATTGTTGCTTACATTCCATATTTCCTCCTGACGGCACTCCACGCAGGGCCTGCCATATGGTTTCGGGAGACGAAATAAGTCATGTCTTGTTCAGGTATTCGATTGATGTCTACACGATTCCAGTAACGAGAAAGAATGAAGATGATATCGTGAGCATCCCGCTCGGCGCCTCGGCTGATGGAAGAATCATCGGCGTGAGACTTGGATGGAATCTGTATTCTTGACACCTACATCATCCATGAGTTCAGTTTTGCCCGAAGGAATTCCGAGACATTAAGGAAAGGGACATTTTGTAATTTCATAGTATTCGTATCATCAAGGTGGCGCGGACCAGTTTCACCAGCTGGTAGTATTTCAATCTAGTGATAAATCGTAGGCGCACTTGATGATCTACTTTCAGGAATTTTTATGTGCTCACCTCTATTTGTGGAATGAAGGCTCGATACGTGACATGAAGGCTTGAAAATGAAATGAGCATGTGAGACACCACAGAACAATGGAACACGAACCGATTTGACCATGGTGAGTGGGTACTCGACCAGTCTTCTTCTCCTGAGATGGCATCCCTGATGCGTCTGAAAGGATGGGGGAGGGTTTGCCCACCCTCAACAACACAGAGTATCTCCTGTCAATGAAGACCGTTCTTGTTTCAAAGAGTCTGACGGGTTCACAAGAAGATCTCACATCACTATGGGTGGTGCTAGCAAGCACAGCTGAAAAAACACTGCCATAGAATGCGTGTCGTATCCCACTCTCTTGGAGTAACCGGGAGAGAACAGCGGCAGAGTCGAGGAGTCGCTTTGTCTCGAGCATTTCAGAAGGAAAGAGAAAGAGGTGAGAAAGTCCCAACCGAAGGCATGTTATGATAAAAAGAAGCCGCCACAGTTAAAGCAACGCCGGTAGGCGATCGTCAGATATGTAATAACCAAGAGGGAATCAGCAGGCTTGATCGCTCCCTGCATCGTTTCCGAACACGGGTAAGCCCGATCAGCTCAAAACTAAACCTACCACGCTGATGCAACGTTTCCTCGTTTGTACTAGGAATTCAGACGATCATTTGGCATGCTTGAAAGGTGATCCCATATATCAAGGTGTAAAGCAGTGCTAGCCTCTATTTGGTAAGGTTTTTCCGAAGTCTTGGATTGTGTGTCCACTATGAATCTCAGTGGAAGCAGATTGTCATGAGTCCATAATTCCAGACCTCAGATGGAGAATCGTAGATAATAACATGAAATTTGTGATGTTGAGTGACATAGTGACATCATCACGGGACGCAGAGCAAGCCGAGGTTCGAAGCCAAGATTTCTCCAGTTGTTTGAAGCTGCCCATCGTCTTCTCGTGTCCTGGGCGCATGCAGGGAGCTTTCATCACGGCCCCAAGAAAAAATGTAGTGGGAATGTGCTTAAAATATACCGGCCCATACTCTCTCAGTCGTCTAGCTCGACGGCAGTCCCATCATGCCTGCTTTCCCTACGCCACTCAGAGCTTTCCTCTTCGTTGTGAAACCCCGTCTAGATCATACGTGGAAACATTCATGTCACCATTCAGGAACTACGTCGGCATCCGGCACATATCCTGGTTGCTTAGATTGCGTTCACGGGCCGCTGATCCCAACGGCGTTCCTGACGACCAGGAGGACTTGACAAAGGCTGCCATCCTCGAAAAGGTCATGAAAGGACGTCAACCAACGGATCTTATGCTTCGTTGTGCGTCCTTGTTCCTGTCATCGGTGTGCCTCCAATTGACGAGATGACTAGGCACTATACTCGATGCTGAAGGTGCTTCTACCTGATCCTTCCGCAAGTGGTTTTATTTACATGATGGCACACTCAAGGAAATGTCAAGACAATATCTGGTCACTTCAAAAAGTCCGACTTGATTGCAGAGCACGGATTAAATGTATGTAATGCCCATTTCACTTATTCGACTCTTTTTTATCATGTCGACAGGCTCGTGACCTTCGTAAAATTGACTCAAGGGTTCCTAATCTAATCCCAACTATCCTTGTACGAAGGGAAGCTGTCTTGGTTGGTTTTCCTCCTTTTCATAACAAACATATGACATCATGAACACCACCAGGTCAACATACTTCATATCAGGGCTTTGGTTAAAGCAGACACAGTTATCTTGTTTGACACATATGGATCTGCAGATTCAAGACTCCATTCCGTGTTTTTATACCACCTTGAGGTGAGATGGGTCCGTTTTCTGGCTTACTATTCTCATTCTGTATCATAGCATAATTTGAAGTTAAGAGGGACTGTTCTGCCATACGAATTTCGGTTGGTACACTCGTCGATGGGGAGATCAAATCTAAACTGATAATACTGCACCAGTGCCCTAGAATCCATATTGTTATCTGTCATGAGCGCCCTGGAGGCAGAAATGGTCTTCATCCGCAATCTTGTTGGAGGTCTATTAGCAGAACTTGAAGACAATATCGATCATGATCGTTTCAAGAGGCTACTCCATTATTCACGTCGTCTTGCGAGTTTCAAGAATAGAGCGAAATTGGTTCGTACTACCATCGCAACCTCCATGTTGACACTTTGATGTTTACATCGTCTGTGTAGGTGGAAGAGGCTCTGGAGGAAGTTCTTGCCCAAGGTTTGAATATTAATTTTGCTCCTAAAATATAGAATTTTCACACGAATCAGACGAGGATCTGAATGCCATGTATCTGTCGAAGAGAAGGGACGATTTAACAGAATCTGATCATGAGGAGCTTGAGCTGTTACTAGAATCCTTCTCGAAGCAGGTGGAGGAGATTGTTACTGAAGCCGAGAGCATTGAGGTGATTGAAATGATGAACCTACTGCTATCTGACTTATGACCTTCTCTAGAGTAATGTCCAGTCTACTCAAGAGATTGTCGAGCTTATTCTCGATTCAAATCGTAACGCTCTCCTCGCTCTTGATCTAAAGGTCTGTCTTGGCATCGATTTTCTCTCTCTAACCAGGATTCACTCCTTCACAGGTTTCCATTGCTACTATGGGCCTTGGTACTGGTGCTCTTGTGGCCGGTCTATTCGGTATGAATGTGGGTCGCGTTATTACACTTTTTTTCCACATCAGGGCTTATGATCAATGATGCCAGTTAACCAGCCACTTGGAAGAACATCCACACGCGTTTTATCTGATGACATGTTTATCATCGGGTATCGCGTTGATCGTAACTTGGGCTGCGTTACACAAGTATACCTTTTCTTCCTCTCAGAAAACTGACTCTGATGCCTTGACCCCAGACTCGCCAAAATCCGACGTGTTGGCCTCTCGAGTACTCAAAATTTGGGTAGGAAAGCGGTCAAACCCTGGCTTCCTTTACCACTCAGAAAGAGATCTCCAGAAGGCTGGTCGTGAAACGCCGCGTGGGCTCGACGTCACTAGCTCACTACTAGATATCATTTCTACACCTGATTTCCAATGCCACAGCTCAGCCGCCTATCCATTTTGTAAGGCCAGTATACAGTAATTCATCAGTCCTTGTAGAGGACAAACTAGTTAACGCAGGCTACTTAAACTTATCTAATCCTGATGTACAAACTTCCCCACTTCATATTACTTGGAGAATCTAGCTTTCATCTAGCCGATGTGACTTCCTTCAAACATCAGGGGTCTCTCCATCAATGTCTCAGACATCACTGGTTAAATTGGTTCAAGGGAAGTCATTGCCAGAGTTCTGTGACTACGGGAAAAAAGCACATGTTTTTTTCGGGTAAGTGCCATGAGGTTCGAGATTTATCAGCTGTGGAAACTGCCCACGACGACCAAATCCATGATTAGTTTTTTTGTTACATACAGTAGATTTTGATCATAACAAAGACATGCGTGGGTTTTCATCCGGAGAGTGTAGCTTGGATATCATAGAAATCCTGCAAACGAGCTAGAGCTAATCGTAGAATGAGCTCTGTTTTGAATTTCAGGAACCTCTCTGAAAATATCCAGACACAATGAAATGATGTGTTCGTTGTTGGCCAGTAGGAATCTGAGAGGTTTACATTGAAGGCTGATGAAATCTCGACTCGTTTGCTTGATTTTTTGGTAGGGACAGAGTGGTTTTAGGTCTGTAATTTGCGCAATGATCACAGTGGCGGATGTTAGTGCGCAAGCATAAAGATTGAAATTGAAATTGGAGACAACAATGAACGATTTGGTTTTGTCTAGCTGGCCAAATGCCAAAATTCACCAGAAGATACGGTGGCGGTGTAATGCCATCCTATTATCCTGCCCCTGTAGCAATCAATTCTAGGAGGCGGATCAGCCGTCTAGTGCACAGGCATTGTTTTTTGATATCTTAGAGAATTTTCTACTCATTGCAAGGGATCCAGCATGTGTAAGATTCTCTTTCTAATTCAACCTTGGATAATCCCAGTGGATGCTGAGTTTAGAAAAGTTCCAGACCACCCCTGTACATCGGATTTTTCTCGGCGGTACCTCTCAGAAGATTTATGTTGACAAGTCTCAAGAAAAGGTAAAAATACCTGAAAACTCCTGGAACGCTCATGAATGATATCCCCGATTTAGCTCGCATTAAAAAAAAACCAGCTTTCACTATCCAGAGCCAGGATCTGGCTTCAAGTCAGTGCTCAGAGCAAGTGATGAATATACGACATGAAAAACAGCCTTGATTTGATTTTCTTTGAATTGTCTATGGTCTGCAGCGCAATATTTGACAACTTATTGATGACCGAAAATGCCAAAAGAATACAGATTGAGGACCGGGTCCATTTGAGATGTAACTTTAAACATGGGCAAGGGACGGATTTCTGGGTCTTATAATTGCTCGGCGACAAAGTGAATACTTCGAAAGATCTTGACGCAAGCTCCTTCGCGATTAAAGCCAGAGCTAACAACCAAAAAGAGTTCATGTACCAAGGTTGAATCATTAACACCGCATCTCTACATCGTAAACAGACAGTAAGGTGGAATAAAACCACGAAAACGATGGTTCAGCCCGGGTTCGAACCGGGGACCTTCTGTGTGTAAGACAGAAATCATAACCACTAGACCACTGAACCTACGAAGGCTGTCTCTTTCTAAATAATAAGACATTGAGCAGATCTATATGCGTCGATCCAAACACTGGTTTATCCACGATGCTTATTTGCGATGCTGCAGCCTTTACAATTATTTGACATCACTTCATGACTGGTACATGATTAGGCTAAATTGCTCCTAACCTGAGGCCGCAGCGCTACTCCTATTCTGGCAGAACTTAATATCTCTGAGATAGCATTCATTAAATCGTGGTCAAGGCAAAACTGTTACAAGTAATCGACTATTTATATCCTGGGAGTGTGCTGTGGTTATCATCAAGATGCATGTGGTGCTGGGATGTGTGTCAATTTGAAGATGAGCGGTCGGCTTTAAGCGGCGATGCATCTTCGTCTCACTGTAGCACAGTGAACGTTACCCACAGACTACTTGGTTAACAGGTCAAGGTCTCGAGTCATGATGCCAGGGCTAGCTCCTACGATTCTCCTTCCATCTCTACCCTTCTTAATTGAAGGCGTAAATGGACTAGGCGCGACGCCTCTGATGAAGAGACGACAAGGTAAGCTATCACCCCCAACACCTATTCAATGCTTACATGCGTTTTCAGATCCAACACCAACACATAGCTCTGTACCGTCGCCTTTTCTCTTCCTACGTGGCTTTAAGTCTTCTTTGACTGCCTGCACCTCTGTCAACGTCACCTGGATATACGCAGGTCCACCTTTACCGCTTGACCTTATCGCCACCAATATTGGTGTCACCCCTCCGTCTTCCCAAACCTCACATGTCAATACTTTCACCGATGACCAAGTATATTCAGTACCTTCAGGTGCCTCCCAACCGCAGCCAGTCCGAGTCTCGATTACGCAAGACATACTTCCCCAAACCTCTGTAGTACCTTGGAATGTAAACGTATCCACGGGATGGTATCGAATCCTTGCAGACCTCAATTCAACATACAAGGATCAGACAGATCCATTTTATGTTCAACTTGGGACTGATACGTCGTGCCTTCTGAGTACTACCCTTACAAGCACAATTTCCATGTCCTCATCCTTGAATCTACCCATACCAATGTCTTCGGGAGCAACAACCACCCCAGAGTCTACCACTCGAAGAAACAGTTCGCAAGTGAGCATTATTATTGGAGTCGTTGCGGGAGCCGTTGCATTCCTTATCATTGTTCTCACCATGTACCTTTGGCTGCGAAAGAGGAAAGGCGCACCTGAAATTAGAGGGCAATCTACCGGCGCTAAACACAACTACGGGCGGGATGGTTTAGGTTCTGCTCACTTCGAAAGAAGAAACCATGCTTCTTGTGACCTAACATCCGCAATGAGTCATGAATTCATGAAGAATGGTACAATGAGGGCCGGTTGTGCTAGGGATGGCCAGCACAGAAAGGAAAAACTAATACCTTGTTCATCCTCGGTAGAGAAACTGGCTAGCTCTCCTGCTTCCTATACGAATCCCTTCGACGACATTGAAGGAGGTCTTGCGCTGGCAACTCTACCCATCTCTTCTTCAAACACTTCCCTCCAACAACCGAGCTCATCACACATTCTATCACGAAACAACTTGATTTACTCCAATGAGTCTTATGACAGAACACCCTCCCTTGATGTTCATACCTATTCTTCACATTCATCATTTCCATCAGCAGATATCGATATGGCCAGGTCATACTCCGCCTCATCTTCAACTCATTCTCCTTCAACCGATCTCAACCACCAAATGTATGTTAAAGAACCTTCATCAAACATACCCAGAAGGATGCCTCGAAAACCTGTCCCTGTCTACGATTCTTTCCTTTCGGGTCCTCCAAGACTAACTACCTCCAGTCCCGCGGTTTCTTACGTATCTTCGCCCACCACTCCTACAACTCCTGGTGCTTCTTCTGGCGTAACAGCTTACGGTCATTATTCCAAAAAGCTACAGCTAAATCACGATGGTAACAGCCTCGTGCATAAAAGTAGTTTCGGACCTGGAGGAGTTGAAGGGAAACAAGTACATTATCTGATTCCAGACATGCCTTTCCCAAGGAAGAGTTGAATGACCCACTCGAACCACTTTCTCGTGGGATATCTTGTCGTACTTTTTCTTGCAGGTTTGGGTAAACTCGAGATCTGACCCCTAAGTCTGACTGTCCGTTCGGCTGTTATGTATACCACTGTCCAATTTCTTGTTGTACTTGAACAGTTTGCATGCCTTGATGACATTGTAGTGTTATTCATGGCCCTCATATGGTCTTCTGCTCTACGCTTTCCCTTAGCAGACAAATTTATCTATCATGGAAATGGAAGGAGACAGATCTTGATTGTTCGTCGTCACATAATCATTTTCAGTAGCACCTGTCCTATTTACTAGTTATATGATCTGGTCTCACGGGGTAAATTGCCGTCCGTTGTAGTTCGAAGTACTTCAAAGTCATTTGGGTCTGCGCTAAAGCTTGTGTTGTTATCCTACTATATTAGTCCTTGGGTATCTTCGTCTATGGTTGGCTTAATTCGTATATTTTTTCTCTGCCCTGAGCATCCTTGGCAACAACCGAGCCTTGACCTCCGTTGGGTGTTCTCACTGGTTGCGGATGGTGACGGCAGTCGAGAGGTCCGTATTCATCTGGGCTCCTATAAATGACCTTTATTCATCTTTCTCATAAGTGATGGAAAGATCTCCTCAGATCCTTAAAAGGGGCAATGAAGTATCAATCACCTCCATCTTACCACCCTATCAACACAAGCTCGCATCCACCTAGAAACTGTCCCCTCAACTTCAAGCACCCTCCGTTCTGGCTATAGTACCCTGGAGAAGTGACCTACTAACTTTGGGATTTAATACACACGTACCCTGTAGGCATAGAATTAACAAAAGGGAATTGCTAGGGAATTGCTGCTAACTCCTCTTTGTATAGGCAGGACCAAATCACATAATTCATCACTGATGATCGACGGCAGTTTCACAATTCCTGAATTTGTTGAACTCCTAGTGGCCTCAGCGCTAGCAGGGCTACTTGCTGGATGCCTTCTGATTTATATTCATCACCGATTTCTCAGGCATTGCTGCCTACGTGCGCAGGATTTTGAGCACGGCACCAAGGCGCATCACTCGTCGGGCGGTGATGCATCAATGATTGATACACGGCAGCAAAGCCCAACCATCCCTATCCAAACTCCACCACCTGATGAATATACAATGTCTCCGGAGCCAGAGCATACCATCTCTCGGGTGGAGGCTGGGTATCCATCTACCAGCCATCAAATCCCTCATAAAATACCCGGCTCTCAACCATTCATGGTAAATCCTGCGATCGATCGATCACAAGCATTTTCCAGGAATAATTATCAAAGAAAAATGAG
>Ga0153966_100616_pt1 | contig 11058 bp, 8 predicted proteins | sample TSFL050MetaG_FD_104738 | JGI IMG/M metagenome (GOLD analysis project Ga0153966, IMG submission 104738) | Attine ant fungus gardens microbial communities from Florida, USA - TSFL050 MetaG | ecosystem: Host-associated > Fungi > Mycelium > Unclassified | place: USA: Florida, Paynes | collected... | reverse complement strand
CATTGTGCCTGAACTGTATGGTATCATCGGAGCTCCACTTCAATATGTGCAAATTGGAATCTTCGAACATCAAGAATGTGGATATTCCGTCTACTGTCAAGTCCGCCATCTCGCCCCTTATTTTATATTCATGTACGTTCTGGGCAGACCACCTTGTTCACATTCCAGGTGGGGAGACGTCAATGGAGGTGGTCAAATTTGTGATGTATGAGAAGCTTTTATTCTGGATTGAAGTGATGAGCATATTGGGGAAGACTCATGAGGTGTCTGGAATCCTCAAAAGGGCGTTAGAATGGCCTGCACTTGCGGTATGTCCTGGGTTTGTTTCCAACAATACAACTCTGAGGCTGGCCGGCTAGGTGCTTGACCCTAAGAAGGAGCTGATATCATTCATCCATGATGCCCTCCGTTTCATTTCAGCATTCCTTGTTCCTATCTCTGAGAGCATTCCTCAAATCTATCTCTCAGCTCTTCCATTTGCACCCACACATTCCCTTGTCGCCAAAAAGTTCCGGGCAAGGTTTCCCAATACTCTTACCATTAGTGAGGGCGGGCCTTCTCAATGGCCAATGACCGTCTTTTCTGCAGAGCACCACAAGCATTGGGTGAAGTGGGTTGTGTTGTCGCCGGACGAAAAGACCTTTGCTTCTATATCCACATATCGCGAATTTGCAACTGTGTATCTCTGCGACTCTGAAACAGGACATTGTATTTTAGGCCCATTCAAGCTGAGAAACGTTGATTGGTGGAGCCGAGTTGATGCCTGTTTCAGTCCTGATGGGAAGCATATCCTGGTCAGATCTCGTCTTGGCAACGAGTTATCTTGCCGTGCTGTCGTCTGGAACATTGAAAAGGGAGAGGAGGTGTTTCAAATTGAGGGCTTCAATTTTGTATTCATTCACCATGGTCATAATGAGGGAAGAATTGCATCAATAGATTGGATAGATGAAGATGGATCTTCAATTTCGACAATTTCCTCAGACAAACAACATCCAACTTGTGTCCTGGTCAAGTTGTGGGATATTGTGAATGGTACATCTGACAGGCTAGTTGAGATAACTGGTATCGCTGCTGCCGAATTCTCTCCTAATGGGCAATATCTCGCTGTAGAAAGGCAGTCTGAGAATGTCATTGAATTATGGAATTTGGAGGATGGCAAGATCACTCATCGATTCTCTCATCCCCCTGGTGATCTTGCATCACTCCACTTTTCGCCGACTAGTGACTGTTTAATGGCTGCATTTAGCGAACCCCACCACACATGTCTTTGGAAACTGGATACACAACAGATGGTGTCCTTTGATTTTGATGACAACGACGAGTTGACTTCTCCAGCTGTTATCTATTCATCCCACACCATTCGCGTATTCGTACCACGATATGATGCAGTGGAGGTATGGGATGTATCAACAACCAGCTCAAATATGGTCCTCAAGACTCTATCTCTGGTAGATCATGGGATGAGCAGTATTTGTCCATCGCGCGATGGCCGCAGGCTTTTGATAGGAATTGGTGAAGCCGTGAAGATGTTGAGCCTGGAGGATTTGGGGAGCCATCAGCCTGTCACTCAAGATCAGAAACGACACATTGGATTATCGCCCTCTGGAAAGATAGTGGCTACAGGATCACGAGAAGATAGGCATCTCGAATTGTGGGATACAACTACCTGGGAGCGTGTAGGGCCTACAGATGTTGAGTACACAGATGACACAGAGATCGCCTTTTCCGAAGATGACAAACGGATAGCCGTTTTGTCTCGATCTCTTGTCACTATATGGGATATAAATCACCCGGAGAATTGCCTCGAATTCGACCCCTGGTCAGGAACGACTTTCCACTTTAGGCAGGCTGCCTTCCAGACATGTAATGACCTGGTGATATGCGCTCGGGTAGGCTCCGATGACTCCATTAACGAGATCCTGGGGTCACTCCAGGTTTGGAATGTGAAGGATCACAGTGAATGCATATTTTCTCTAGACATCAACATCGCGTGGCAAGGTCACTCGTGCATCTTCCTGGCACCCGATGGGTTGACCGTCACCACTGGCTGGCCCGCCTTATGTTATTCATGGAAACACGACACTGCACAGTTTAGTCCTTTCCACTTTGCTGATGAAATGCATCTTGGTGGGGTATTCAATGCGTACTCACCTGACGGGAAGTTCTTCGCATGTACTTCTCCCGAGGATAACGACGTCCGAGTCTGGGACACACGAACTGGTCAACTCTGTGGTAAGCCCATCACAAATTACACGCAGGAAACTGAGATTGCCTTGTCACCTGTCCTAAATGACCGGTCCGTTGGTGATCGACTCATTGCTCTTCATCACCCCGACAAAACAACAACTCTATTCGACGTCTACACAGGCCATTTGTATGCTAAGTTCTGGGACTTAGGAGGGCCCGAAGTGTTCACTCGAAACGGAACCAAGTTGATGTCCCGTTATCCAATCAGAATCTACGACATAGCCGACCTCGCAGCTAAGCACCAAAATGCTAGTCCTGAATATAAACGTGTCCCAGAGGATGGGTGGGTGGTGGGCCAGGACAATGAGTTACTATTTTGGGTCCCACTCGAGCACAGGCAAGTTCTATGTCCTCCTCAAGTAGTAACGATCTGGGAGCGGCCACCGAAGGTGGACCTCTCTAACTTCAAGTTCGGCACCGAATGGACAGAATGCATTGACAAAGAGTGGCTGAAAGGACTCGAGGAAAGGGGAAAACGGGTAAGGGAGCTGCTTGAGTAGAAGCTAAGAACGTACAGTCGCATATCCTCGAGTACTTTGACAATTTCACTATGAATCTATTTATCGATTAACATAGCAAAGTCCTGTAGACTGCGTTAATATCCAATGATCACAATACCAACATTCACCATTTTCTTAACATCGCCTTCACTCATCCCACCCTTCTTAGCTAATATCGCTGCCAGTTTGGCTGAAAAAAGTGTTTTGATAATCGTGATTGCGTGTCAATCGTTCACTTTGTCCTTACAACCCTCTCTCATCTTGCGGCTTACAAGAGGAAACTCGTTGATGAATTGCCGAGTAGCTTCAAGTCCTCTACCTCATTGCTATACATTGATTTCAGAATATGCCTGGCCAATGGCGGCCAACATCAAATTCGTCACATAGCGGCCATGATCATTTTCATAACACCCTGTCTACATGAGCGGGGTATTATTTTATGAATGAGGTATCTTTTCTCAAAGCACTTGTCAATCATCCGATTTTTGATTTATCCTTGAAGAGGCCTCAATCACTCGCGTACAGAAATCTTACCCACCATCATTGTCCTGATTCATGACGCCTGATACTCAAGAGCATGTTGCTCATTGAATTAGCCACGATCGTAAGGAGGGTGAGAATACAATATTGCACAGCAGCCGCCTAAGAAAAGGAGAGGTTATAAGGTGCTTTCCAAGTTTCTAGATTCTTGTTTGCTGATGCTGATATCTAGGATTTATCCATCATCAATGTACGTTAGTTGATTATCTATCGTTATCAAATCATCCTTATTGTCTTCAACAGCCTGTGGCAATAATACACCAATGTCGACTTTACGGTGGAGCATTACTTTCTTTCGGCCTCACGAAGGCTGATGCCAACATCAGTAGTGCCATTGATCAATTCGGTTTCTGTGAGCATCTACTTCTTGAGCACTTTCTGTCTTCACTGATAATTCACCTTCTCAGGCTGCTCTCGGACAGAAGGCAGTTTGTACATCTCATTTTATTTCAACCATCTACGCCTGATACTAGATGGCCTGCAGTTGATGTCGCCATATTCAGTATTTTTCCGGAAAAAGGCATTGGTGGTGATCATCCGATGTCTGCTATTATCAGCTCTGATCTGGCCAACCTTCGTAAGCGCAGCACTATGTCGGCTTCTATTTTTGCAAACCAAGGCTGGTGTTCTTTCGTCGGTTCCTTGGTAACGATCATTATATTGGCCTGCTACAAAAATGTGATGGAGGTAAACATAACTTTCCGAAGACAGCACTCTAGGAAACTCTATCTTTTCCCCTTGGTTTGGCAATATGTCGTTGGCCTCTCGGTAATTCCTGTGTTTGCTAATCCCTATCACCGTCTCATGTTACCTGAATCAATAGTAGATTCTTGATTTTAAAACTATTACACGAAGAAACATCAGAAAATCATCTAATTTTCCGACCACTCCTGTCCAAGCAAGCGGTTTTCAAGGAGCAGATTCAAAAGACCTCCCCTTCCTCCTTTGAGTGACGACACGTAAATTCGGATCTTGATTGTTCCATTCTCCACCTCTTTGTATACTCAAGCGACTCGCAGTAGCAGAAAAGTAGCTTAACCTGTTGGCGGCCCTGGGAATCCAGTTTTGTCTGAGATCGACGTGGGATGGCAAGTCGGTAGTGGTGGTAGGGGTAGGCCAAGGATCACGTAAGGCCTCCTGGGTGGTGAGACGATGGAGTGAATTGAGGGCGGCGAGACGTCGGATGAAGGACTTGAATCAAAACGAATTCTAGTACGGACTTTGAAATTCGCTTTTGGGTTGGCGTTTTGCTGGGCGAAGGCGGTGGCAATGTTTGCATGAAAACTAGGAGGCTGAGAGCGGCGAGGAGGCTGGCTTCGTTTCCTTTTAAGGCTGGAAGCATTGTTGACAAGGCAAAAGGTCCGAATGGAGGGTCTGTGTCTTGTTTACACGCGATTCAACCTAAGCCCATGGTGATAAAAGTGATTCGCAAGGTGTCTGGACCAGTCGAGCGAGGAGGGGACAGAAGGAGATCACTTGAAGTGTCCGATTCCGGTACACACCCAAATACCACACTACAAGCAAGGACCTGATGCGACTTACAGAGATAAGTGGTGCGACAACGAGTGGATCAACGACCTGAGACCCGTTAGCATATTCGGACCAGGTCATGACTCGAATGGGCACTATTGATTAGAGAGCTCTCCGAAACTAAGAGAAGACCATCATTAGCGGTCTCGTGTTACGAACACGTGTGGACCACGGAAGGCGTGCCAACTCAGGAGGCAATAAGCTAAAGTCTGACGGAGCCATGTGTTGCGGAATAGAAATGTATTGCGGATTAACATGGCTAAACAAAGTACCAATCATCAGTGGCAGTGACTTTGCTGATCTATTGTCTTTGTACAATGTTCAGATCGTCGTTTGGCGCGCTTTAACGCCATTTATGTGGCACAAGTCAAAAAACAAAACAGATCCTGGAGGGAATTTTGTCCGTAATTTTCCCCAATTCAGTTAGGTTTCTGTTGTTTCTGAGAAATACAAACTGCCAATCCGACCAACCCCCAGGGGGCTCGGGTACCTCCCTTCTCTTTATGTTCGTTATCCGCCCCATTATCTGATGCGCTTCACTCTGGAATTTTGTCCATACCTCCTGTCTTTGTTGGATTTTCACCTGCAATACATGGTTTAATTCTTATTTTACGATAGGTTCTTTTGCTATATTTATATAGCTAATGCTGGTAGGTATATAAATATTAGCAATAATTTTTACAGTCCGTATCATCTCTTCCATCATCATCATCGCCTCAACACTACCCTTACCCAGTTGTGTATCCCCACGATGCCGAGGACAGTCCCTAAAAGTGGGGAATGATGGAAACCCTAGTTGATGCAAGGTAGTGGATGAGAACCATGCCACTGTCCCTTCGGACAGGACAGGAAATTCACTCATTCGATAGCTGACTCAGATCAAAGTCAAGGCAGTCCATGGGCAGATGATTTTTGAAACAAAAAAAGTCAGAAAAAAGTCAGAGCCAAATGTGTTGCAAATCAGAATAAACACATCTGGCTCATGGGTATGATCACTTCCACACGCATACACAAACAAAACACAAGGTCATTTCTCTCTGCATACTCGTTATCACTTGCGTTTTCCCCTGTGGCTATGCCCCATTTTCGTGTCAACACTCATGATTGCTGTGAAGCGACCACTCTTGAATCTGGCACTGTGGACACTTGATCTCTTCTCACTGGCCTTCTGCGGTGAGATGTGATGCTGCGTCTGCCCGTATCAAACGCGCTACCTTGCAAAATTCGACTTGAGTTCCCATCCTGAACAAGACATTACCACGACACCAACTCCAAGTCTGACTAGCCCTCAGGAAGCTCGGGCAACTCCCAAAGAGTCCACTGATCCCCGTCCGTCCACAAACACTTCACCCCCAACTTCAACTGCAACAACAGCTCCTTATCCTCTCATCGACCTCATCAATACTATCCTCCACAACCTCACCTATCATCGGCTCCCTTCAATTTATGCGTGCTATCCGCCACCATTATCTCGCGTCCTTCACTTTGGAACTCTACCTCTGCCTCCGCCTTGATTCATTTATGTCTGTCAAATTTGAATTTTATGACCTAGATGGCTTTAACAGCGAAGATGCGCAAGTAAGTCCTCAGATGCTAAGAAGAGGGAGATGGAGACGACTAATTTGATTGCTTTACATACGAGTTCTATAAGTACTGTATTTTACTGAGTAATAAAGACGAACTCGGGGTAGTGATATGCTTCGCTAAGTAACAGTAACAAATGAGCAAATGAGTAACAGGCGAGCATGTAAGTCAAGAAAATAAGCGGAGCAGAGAGCATTAGAGGAATGATGACGAAATGAAAAAAGATCCTGAGAATATTCTTTGTTAGGCTTGCGCTGGACACAGCCTGCTCTGAGACGACAATAGGTATATATTGTTGGTATCTTTTACCATGGTATATTCATACTCACAGAAGCAGCAGACTTGGCGACCGACAATATTACCGACAAACTCCTCAAATCGGCCTCGTCATCAGCTTACGGTATATGATGTTGACGCTACAATTCGAATATCAACAAAAAAACGTAGAAATATAGCCAAATGCTTTCGGGGGTGAGTTCATCATCGTCTATTGAAGGCTCATGTCTGATGCACAGGCAAGTTGTTGGAAGCACGAACCCAAGCTTATCTCGGGCTTTTTAAGAGTTCCTTCCGCACACGTCAGGCAGCCAATTCCGACCTTTAGTAATGGCTTGGGCCTAGTCTATCCCACTGCTCCTCAGTTTGACGCAAGGTTTTTCTATGATACAAATTCACCCACATAGACATTGAACATAGCGATATGGACGTGGTTGTTGTACCTCTAGTGTACATGTACTATTCTTGTATTTTCCTCGAGACAAGACGCTCACCACGATTACCTGAACTACAATTGGACACTTGAGTGAGTGACAATTCCGTTCTTACTACTATATAAAACATGGAAAAGCATCTATTATCTGCGCGCAGTGATCCAGGTCTTTTTTCCCCATTCGTGCCTCCTGTCATTGCTCATTCTCATATCCATATAGATACAATTCCTATCCACTTCTCCTATGACATCTCTGGTGACCTCGACGACGCATCTGCCATGACACTGGCATCGACATGGAAGACGCTGATTCCCAGCCATCTCAACTATCTGGGATCACTTTCACCACACTTAGGATCGCAGACAGGGAATAGAGAGCATCAGCAAAGCGGGATAGAATGAATGAAGGCATATTTTACATGAACTGTGCGTGTTTTTTCGTCATGCGCCGCCATAGGCGTACCGATCCTTTGCTATTAGCCGTTCTCAAGTCCGCAACCCCAACTCCAGCCTCTGCAAGCCCGAGTCCTCTGCTTCCTCTTAATCCCGCTATTGTCTCTGTTCTTCATCCGCGTCACCTCCTTCATTTCTGGTCCCGCTACTGTCCTCTACGATCTGATCTTGTACACACTCATCGTAGCCTCCAGCCGTCATCCATCCATTTCCTCATTTCAGACATAATCTCTGTCCCAATGTATTTCAGCGATGTTGAACATCACACTAGTATACAAAGGAGAAGTACCACAGACAATGGAATCGTCTTTACGTTCATGCTATTCTTCTTGCAATTCGAGATATCATAAACGAAACGTTCGGGCAGCAATGGGCATCGAGGCCTAGGACTTTGATAGGGTGTTTGGGAGACATCAGTTAGCAGAGGTGATTACTTCATCGATGAGACATTATATGGACTCAACAGTGCCAAATGTAATTGTGAAGGAGCATGAGCCATGAGAGGTACTAGATTGCTTGTCGATGAGAACATGACAAGCCTTCTTCTAGGTACGAGCATAGATGAGTATAGATCTCCATGTCAGTACTATTGGCAGCCAGAATGTTAAGTTTATTGCCCTTGTCATCCTGCATTATCTAAGTACGAAGCTGTCAGAATGGAACTTTCAAGGTCATTTCAAAAGCCACTCCTATTAGACATCATCTCGTTCACATGATAGTCACTCAGTCCACCTACAGCCATGATCACATAGTCTTCTTCCCTGTAGAGGCAGAAATCGTCAACAGGAGGCTGTAACATGCTCTCAATGCCTGAAATTGAGCGGTGAGGCAAACATCCGTCCTTGAAAATCCATGGCACTTTTTTCTGATATTTTGTATATCAGAATAACATCTTAAAGTTCTAGCCCAAATGACAAACTAGCCATCAGCAAAAGAGTCACACCCAGAGAACGTCAGACGAGTCGACGAACCACTGCACAATCTTCTGTCTTCTCACAAAGTGTGTCTCATGTATGAAGTAGTTCGCCATCAGAGATGGTCGCTCAAGCAATTGCAGGTGGAACATCAGGTTGTACTGTACAGTGTAAGCACAGTCAAAGGCGTCCGCTTGGATGCTGACAATACTCGATTGCGGTGTACTGGTAGTCCGAGTCGACAAGTTGCATAGTGCGACGATTGAGACCGCAGAAGCGGGTGAGGGAAGGAATACCCAGCTGCAACACGAATTCGATGAGAAGTTCTAGGGCGGACCTATCGAGCTGATTGGCGCCAAAACAAGTGGAGAAGGGCGTACAATAGTATTGCCCATTGTCGAGCAGATACAAATGTCTCCGGCTGCTTGTCAGGAGTTATTGTAGATATTCGACGTCCAGTTCTGCATGGACCCGAAACTAACCATTGTGACGAGGTCATGGTGTGACAATAACTCGTCCACCTTCTTTCACAGTACTTTCTATCGCTGCTCATTCTACAAATGCTTGCAAAGAAGTAGGTAGGAACGCTCGGTCTTACCAGTTACACAGGCAAAGAACATTCACCCCATCAAAATACTCGGCTAAGCGAGATGATCCTCATCGAGGATGGTAGTGAAAGCCTCCTGGTCATCTTTCAGATTTTCGTTCCTCTCAGCAAGTCGAATCAGTTTATGTTGGTCAGGGAACTAATCTTGGTGATTTTCTAGCCGTCAATCTTTTTCGGCAGCCTCACTCATACCAAACAGTAAGTTCGTATTATATGCTTCTGTTTAGAACCTGTGAACTCATGTCTCTGCATAGAAACTGCAATCAAATATATGAAGTGATGTCCAGCATGGTCGGCTCATGCACATTATAGGATAGGCACAAAGCACAAAAGCAAATAGCAATACTTATATATTTCATTCATCAAGGTTTTTCAATTTCTTGATATACACTCTCATGAACACCATCTTACCTTCAACACCCCGTTCAGTCAAAGTCACACCATTCATTTGTGTATGCAGTGGTTAATCTCGCCACTTGATCTGCTGGTACAGGTGCTGATGAAACCCAGGGGGTATGGGCGAGTGCCAGTGAGATGGAGGAATTTGCTGCAGAGAAGGCGGAATATCGTGGAGATACACGCCTGGGCGATGATGATGGTAGAAGGGGTGATTTATGAGGGGGGGGGAGGAGGATATCGACCATAGAGTGCGCATACAGTTAATGGAGACAATAGTAGAGCTCCAGAGTGAAGGACATGAGGGGCCTTGTGGTGGATGCGATGGTACAGGATAATATGAGGGGGATGATCACCTATTTGTGATTGCATCTGAAAAACTCCAAAGCGTGTAAAGACGCACATACAGATACCACATGGGAGTACAAAATGTTTGAAAAGGCGGTCAAGTGAAAACATTATGGGTTCAATCTGCGAGGTGTGTTGAACACAACAACTGTAAATAACAGACAATGTGGATGATAGCCGGAAAATAATGGAAACCGAATGTCAAGATATAGAAGTGAATTTTATTCTAGAATAAATATAATCCCTGTAGCAATCCGCAGATGTGAGATAATTACATGCCTCGGTGCTTGCCATCTATCATACTACTCTTCATGCATGTCTGTCCATAAAAAGCTAGAGGGAAATTTGGCAAGGTTACCACATCGAACCCTTGGCAAACAAAGTATCTGAAATGATCGATCAACAGTAACAGAACAAAGAGAAAACTATGATAATCACTCCTCGATCAGTGGCAGTCAGCTTGCCACTGGACGTGCCTCAACGTGATGTGATGTGACTCCCAATGGGGTGGTTCAAAATAGACACGGGGATGGATCGAAAGCCATGTCACAATCACAAATGTAAAAAAATGGATACTGTCCATAACCCTTGGTTGTGTTCCAAAGTAGGGCATCCTTGTCCTGATAGACCATACTTTGCCAGTCTTGGTTCCTGAGTTATTTCTCAGTTCCTAGATCAGTGATTAGTGCCAACTGCAGCTTCAATATCTAGTGATACTAAACCACTCTGATCCTTACATACTTAACTCCTGCTATCGAGTGAATCAAGGTTTGGTTGTGTGCACTCATGTCTCTAGTAGAACACCATTATCAGATCCACACTTTCAAGAACAAGTCTTATCGATCTGGAACCAACTAATCGAGGGTTTGTTCTGTTCCCGATCAACTCAGTACTTTGTTTGCCAAGGGTTGAATACCAGAATCCCCTCTAACCGTTTATGGATAGACGGATCAAAGCTCCATAACATGTCATGATGGCGGCCCTTGTAGAATGGAGACAATTACTATAAGTAATTTTTGTTGTAGTAGATAAAGATCATGAGGTTCTTGCCTGAAGAGTAGAATGATAGGTGACAAGGACCAGAACACGGATGAGATATGTACTGACCTTATATCCAGGGATTACTACTTGTTCCAGACCATTCACACTTCGCCCATTCCATCATTATTCCACCATTGTCGGCCTATTTCCCGGCTATCATCCAGTTGATGCTTATTGTTTGTCTGTTAT
>Ga0153966_100614_pt1 | contig 11100 bp, 16 predicted proteins | sample TSFL050MetaG_FD_104738 | JGI IMG/M metagenome (GOLD analysis project Ga0153966, IMG submission 104738) | Attine ant fungus gardens microbial communities from Florida, USA - TSFL050 MetaG | ecosystem: Host-associated > Fungi > Mycelium > Unclassified | place: USA: Florida, Paynes | collected... | reverse complement strand
TAAGGCTTCATAGTCTGAGGATTAGACCTCAGACTTAACAACATCTTTTGTTGCTTATTCTACCTTGCTTGAGAATCCAAAACTCTTCAATCACAAACTCAGTAAGTGACCATTTGTGATACAACGTGAGATCTAGGTAGGACTGCTGTATCAACAGTGAGCCAGCCTACTAAACTAGTACCTTGGATGGTAGTACTACAGTGTGAGAGAAATGCATACCTTTGAGATCCAACCAGTGAGAGTGCTCTCGAGTGGAAACTAAAACATTTCTTTTATCCAAGTATCTAAATATCAAGCTTTTACTATCTTGTGAGCCCCTCCCTTTTATATTTAATTACCTCCCCAGTGCCTACTCAGTTGCACACAATTATGGAATGACTTGAAGATTTTGATTCTCTAACTCAGCAGTACCCACTTTTGTAAGAACAGTAAAGCACACTTATATTTCTATCTACACACACATTACAAAATCCCCCTTTACTCATCCCCATCACCGCTCTCAGTTTTTCATCTCTGGGGACATATACCTTTCCCTCTTTCAACATTAGGCTGTCTTCTTGACACCATTCCTCATCTCTCAACATTTTTACCCTTGCTCGCTTCATTTCTTCTACTGCTTTAACAACCTCATCATCTCTTGCTTTGCACTTTCTCACTTTGTCTAACAGGTCCACTCCTTCTATAATTACTTCTGCCACTCTTATTCTCTTTGCTTCCAGCCATTCTTTCTTCACCAATGTCTGCTCCTCATTATCCTTCTCTACTCCCACTTTCCAATCTGGTCTTCTACTCAATCCATTCACCTTTCCCATCTTACTTCCTGAAATGTGCTTCAATACAAAGTTAAACCTGGACAAGTACAAAGCCCATCTTGCTTGTCTACAGTTAAGCTTTTGATTACTCATAAAGTACTCTAGGTTCTTATAGTCTGTCCAGACTTTGAATTTACTTCTGAATTCTTCCAGGAAGTGTCTCCATGCCTCTAAGCAGCATATTACAGCTAGCATTTCTTTATTGTATATCTTGTAGCTCCTCTCTGTTTCATTCAACGATTTAGAAATATATGCTACTGGTCTCCATTTGTTGTCTTCACACTTAATAGACAATACACCTCCCGTTGCAAAGTTAGAGGCATCCACCTCCACCCTAAACTCTTTATCTAGATCAGGTGCAACTAGTAGAGGTTGACTTGTGAAAACTGTCTTCAACTGCTCAAAAGCCTTTTGCTGCTCATCTCCCCACCTCCATTTTTCTTTCTTTCTAGTCAGATTGTTCAAGGGCCTGGCCAACTTTGCGAAATCCTTCACAAATTGCCTGTAATAATTTGCGAGTCCTAAGAACTTTCTAACATCTCTAACCATTTTAGGTATAGGCCAGTTTAACACTCCCGCCACTTTATTCTCCTCCATTTCAATCTTCCCCTGACCCATTACTACTCCCAGGAAATTCACCTTCTGCACTTTCCAAGCACATTTCTCTGGTTTCATGTATAAATTGTTTTCCTCCAACTTCCTCAACACTTCCTCCACAATTTCATCATGCCCTTCCTCTATCTCTGTTCCTATCAACACATCGTCCACAAATGCTGCTACCTTCTCTTCATTAATCATGTCTCTCAGGATCTCATTCATCATACCTTGGAATGTGGCAGGTGAATTGGTTATTCCGAAAAACATCACCATTGGCTTGTATGACCCCATATGAGTAGTGAATGCCACCTTCTACTCATCTCCTTCCTTAATCCTCACATTGTTGTAGCCCCACCAGAGATCCATCTTAGTAAATACTCTTTTGTTGCCCATAGAATCTACTAGATCTGTGATTAATGGCAGAGGATAGTTGTTCTTAACCGTCTGCTTATTGAGTCTTCTGTAGTTCATAACCATGTGCTTCCCCCCATCCTTCTTGCCCACAAAGAACACTAGCGACGTTTGAGGCAATTTAAAAGGTCTAATATACCCCTTCTTTAAATGCTCATTGACAAATTTCTGTACCTCTTCCTTTTCATTTCTGGAGAGAGAGTATACTCTTGCTTTGCTTGCTTTGAAATTGTCATTGAGATCTATCACATGATCCCATACCTTTCTGACTGGCATCCTTTCAGACTCCACTTTTCCAAACACCTTTAACCACCTATGGAACCGTTTTGGTACCATTTCCTCCACTTTTCTGTGATCTGCCTCTATTTCTTCCTCTCTTCCCCAGTCTTCTTTCTCATCCACTGCCCATCTCACAATTTTTCTTTCATCCTTTCTTGTTTCTTTCTTCCTCTTTATTCTTACTACTTTTCCACACAATGGTGGACATCTCATCATTCTAACTTCCCTTTTCTCCCAGTCAATCTCTAGGTTATGGGCTGCTAACCATGGCATGCCCAAAATTATGTCTGTCTTTCTTAATTCACAAACGTCCATTCTAACTCTCTCTACATGTCCCTTATAGAACATGTTTACTTCTACTTCATGCATAATTGCACCTCCACTGTTACAGGCACCATCTACGTTCCTCATCTACAAAGGTTGATCCAGCTTGATTGACCTATATCCTCCCTTTTGAGCCAAACTTTTGCTCATGAACAACTCTGTTGCTCCACTATCAAGCAAGGCTTTTACTGTCCTTCCTTCATGAGTATCTATCTTTTCGATACCTACATTCATCCATACTTCTCTCAGAGGCTTAAACATACACCTCACTTCTCTCGCTTTTCCTTTCTGCACTGCCTTCTGATTGACAGTTCCTGCCACTCTTCTTAGATCAGTGATTCCAGCCCTCCCCTTCTGGGCCCTAGACACTGTCCATTTCACTTTTTCACCCCAATTCTACCACGGCATCTTCTTTTCTATCCTACAGAGTGGACAGAAAACTTCCCTTTTTGCATTCCTTTCCACTTTCTCTCCTACCACTACATCTTTTCCTCTACATGTGCTACACTTCACCTACCCTGCTCTTCCACTTTCTGCTTCTCTGTCTCTCCAGTTCCATGCTTCTTTGCATTCTCCACACCACATATTACCTCGCTGCTCTTTACTCAGGAACTCTTGCCCTTGGTTCTCCTGTGTTTTTGTTCCCTTATAGTTACACCCTCTGTATTCTACTAGAGTCACCACCTCCCACTTTGTTGTCCATCCCTCCATACTCATCACTGCTCCTCGTAGAGGTGATCCCTTCACTCCACAGTACTCCCTTATCTTCTCCCACACTTTACGCAGCAGTGCCACTTCTTCTTCTCTTCTTCCCTTTCTACCTTTTGGACACTCCCACTTCTTGTGCCCTTCTTCCCTACATGTGAAGCATTGTGGTTCTCTCTCCATATCTCCTTCACCCCACATTGCATTATCTAACTTTTCAGCACTTCAAATCTATTCTCCACTACCGCCTTCCTTTCCTATTCTTCTCTACTTCTGCACTTCCAGGCAAGGTGCCCGAACCTCCCACACTTCCTATAGATCCTTCCTTCTCTCTCCTCTAATTCTGCCCTTAATTTGGCAAGAGCACGCCTTTGGTTGAGCATGTCACTCATGAGTTGGTTGTACACTTTTAAGGACATGGTGTATTGTACTTAGAAGGGCAGGTTGTTGTTGTATAAAAAAAAGGTTTTATTTCTTGAGAGTCTTGTCGTGTTCTTCTCCTATCTCACTTTTATGTCTGCTGGGGCGTGCAATCTTCACCCAGCCAGGTGCCTGCTGCCATACTGACTACTGTCCTGATACTAGGGTAGACTATCACTTCACAGAGAAGATCACTACTCTAAGTAGCCTCCTAAAGAGCAACTACTACTCTTCTGTGTAGACTGATCACAATGGACCAGTAGCACAAAGTTGATACAACAAAAAGGTTACAAGTATACTAATGAGCCCACTCAATTGTAAGGTCTGGTCTGGACTAGTATCTAAGTTTGGTCCTAACCATCCACCTCTGGGGTCTAAACTTCCCAGTTAGTCTACTTAAGCCTGTGGTCTAGCTATGAGGAAGTTGGGATTGGTCTGAGACAACCACACACCGAGAGAGCGATAAGAGTTAGATTGACAAGGATCGAGGCGATCGGTGTCTGGATGTGGAAACGAGTTTTAGTGTAAGAGTCTTAGTCTTTGGTGAGCGACCTCAGGCTTAACTCCACTCTAAGTCAGATTTGACAAAGAGAACTTATTAGAGTCCTCACTGGATTGTGTACACTACTTATACAAGTTCAATTATTTGTTCTGGTTTACTGATCCAATGTTATTACATAATTAAGTGAAAATAATGAAAATAAAAAGAAAAGAAAAATAAATATTGACTTAGAGAGAAGGCAATTCATGACACTTAGGGGAATTTGGTGGTTCATGACAACATATTATACTGTTGCCCCTTACTCAAGAAACCCTACCCTTCATTTTCTTGAGTTTTTGTCCCCTTGAAATTACATCCCCTACACTCTACTAGGGTCACTACCTCCTATTGTGTTGTCTACTCTTTCATGCTCATCCTTGCTTCTCTTGGGGGAAACCCCTTTGCCTCACAGTGTTTCTTTACATTTCTCCACACATTGCATGGTGGTACCACTTTCTCTTCCATTCTTATCTCCTTCTTCATCCTTGGACACTCCCACTTCTTGTATCTCTCCTCTCTGTACCTGAAGCACTGTACTCCTTTCTGAACCATCTCCTACTGTCTCACCTCCCTTACTCCACACTGCATCACCTGACTCTTCAACACCTTGAACCTATTCTGGGGTTTTGTCTTCTTTGTCTCCTCTTTCTCACTCCTATACTTTTGGGCTACATGCCCAAACCTCCTACAATGTCTACATAGTCTCCCCTCTCTTCTTTCTAACCCTGCTCTTAACTTGGCAAGAGCACACCTTGCATTGAGCATGTTGCTCATGAGGTTGTTGTATTGTTCCAGAGACATAGTGTTATGTTCTGGACAGATGATGTGTTTGCAAAAAAAAAAAGATTATATTTCTTGAGGGTGCATCATCTTTTTCAAAGGGCTCACTGTCATGAATTGCCTTCTCTCTCTAAGTCAATATTTATTTTCTTTTCATTTTCATTTTCATTTAATTATGTCATATAGTCAGATCAGTAAATAAGGACAAACAATCAGACATGTATAAGTAGTGTATGCAATTTAGTAAGGACTCTAACAAGTTCTCTTTATTAACTCTGACTTAGAGTGGGGTTAAGTGGTCACTCATCAAAAGTCTAAACTCTTACACTAGAACTCATTTTCACTTCTAGAACACCAATCGCCTCGATCCTTGTTCAACTTTACTCTCATTACTCTTTTGTTGTGTGATCGACTCAGATCACTCCCAACCTCCTTATAGCCAGGCCACAGGCTTAAGTGGACTGACCAGGAAGTTTAGACCCTGGAGGTGGACTGTGGGCACTATACCTGAGTGCACACATAGACCAGACCTGACAACAGGTAGTGCTTAGTAGATTACTTATAAACCTTTTACTTTATCAGTCTTGTGCTGCTAGTTCATTGTGACTAGTACATGCAGAGGAACATCATTGCGCCCTTAAGAAGACGATTAGAGTAGAGATCTTCCCTGAGAAGTGATAGTGTAACCCTAGTATTAGGGCAGTAGTCAGTAAGGCATTAGGCACCTGGCTGGGTGAAGATTTGCGCCCCAGCAGACATAAGTAGTCAGTAGTCGAAGCCGAAGAAGAAGAGTCAGTCAACCAGCAACATAAATACATTTTCATTTTTTTGTTCTTAACAAAACAATAACCCGCCCTTCTAAGTACAACACACTATGTTCTTAGAGGTGTATAACCAACTCATGAGTGACATGCTCAACCAAAGGCATGCCCTCACCAAATTAAGGGCAGAATTAAAAGGTAGAGAAGGAAGGATCTGTAGGAAGTGTGGGAGGTTCGGGCACCTCGCCCAAAAGTGCAGAAGTGGAGACAAACAGGAGAAGAAAGTAGTAGGGGGAAATAGGTTTGAAGTGTTGAAGAGTAGAGTAATGCAATGTGGAGTAAGGGAGGTGAGGAGGCAAGAGGTGGTGAGGCAAGAGGTGAAATGCTTTGGATGTGGAGAAAAGGAACACAAGAAGTGGGAATGTCCAAACATGAGGAGGAGAAAACAGGAGGAGGCAACACTGCCGCAGAAAGTGTAGAAGAAAATGAAAAAGCACAGTGGAGCAAGAGGACTGCCCCCAAGGGAAGCAGCAATGTGTATGGAGGGGTGGACAATACCCAGAGAAGTGGTGACTTTTGTGGAGTGTAGAGGATGTGATTATAAGGGAAAAAAAACAGAAGAAAACAGGGGACAGGGTTTCCTGGAGAAGACACAGTTATACAACATGTGGTGTAGAAGTTGCAAGGAAGCATGGAATTGGAGAGAAAGAGAGGTGGAAAATGAAAGAGCGGAGCGGGTAAAGTGTAACACATGTGGAAGAAAGGATGCGGTAGTAAGGGAGAAGGTAGAAAGAAATGAAAAAGGGAAAGTGTTTTTCCCGCCTTGCAGGACAGGCAAGAAAATGCCGTGGTGGAATTGGGGTGGAAGATTGGAACGGACAGTGCCTAGGGCCCAAAAGGGGAGGGCTGGAATCACTGATTTGAGGAGGATGGCAGAAACTGTCAATCAGAAGGTAGTGCAGAAAGGGGAAGCAAAAGAAGTGAGACGAACATTTAAGTCTCTAAGAGAAGTGTGGATGACTATGGGTATTGAGAAAATAGATACTCATGAAGGATGAACAGTGAAATCATTGCTGGATAGTGGAGCAACAGGAATGTTTATGAGCAAAGGCTTAGCTCAGAAAGGAGGATATAGGTTGATCAAATTGGATTGACCTTTGCAAGTGAGAAATATAGATGGTACCAGTAACAGTGGAGGTGCAATAACACATGAAGTGGAAGTGAACATGTTCTACAAGGGACATGTGGAAAGAGTATGAATGGACATTTGTGAATTAGGGAAAACAGATGTAATTCTGGGCATGCCATGGCTAGTGGCCCATAACCCAGAGATAGACTGGGAGAAAGGGGAAGTGAGAATGATGAGATGCCCACCATTATGTGGAAAGGCAGTAAAGATAAAGGAGAAGAAAGAAACAAGAGAAGATGAAAGGAAAATTGTTAGATGGGCAGTGGATGAGAAAGAAGACTGGGAAAGAGAAGAAGAAATAGAGGCGGATCATAGGAAGATAGAGAAAATGGTGCCTAAGCAGTTCCATAAGTGGTTAAAGGTGTTTGGGAAGGTAGACTCTGAGAGAATACTGGTTAGAAAGGTGTGGGATCATGTGATAGATCTCAATGATGACTTCAAAGCAAGCAAAGCAAGAGTATATCCTCTCTCCAGAAATAAAAAGGAGGAGGTACAGAAGTTCATCGATGAGCATTTAGAAAAGGGGTACATTAGACCTTCTAAATTGCCCTAGATGTCACCAGTGTTCTTTGTAGGCAAGATGGATGAAGAAAAACATATGGTTATGGACTATCGTAGGCTCAACAAGCAAACAGTAAAGAACAACTACCCACTACTGTTAATTACAAACTTAGTAGATAGTATGGATAACAAGAGAGTGTTCACCAAAATGGACTTATGATGAGCATATAACAATGTGAGGATCAAAGAGGAGGATGAGTGGAAGGTAGCTTTCACTACACATATGGGGTCGTATGAACCAGTGATAATGTTCTTTGGGATAACAAACTTACCTGCCACATTTCAAGGCATGATGAATGAGATTCTAAGAGACATGATCAACAAAGGGAAGGTGGCTGCATTTGTGGATGATGTATTGATAGGAATGGAGACAGAAAAAGAGCATGATGAGCTGGTGGAAGAAGTATTGAAGCGATTGGAAGAGAATGACCTCTATGTGAAAGCAAAAAAGTGTGCTTGGAAGGTACAGAAAGTAAACTTTCTGGGAGTAGTGATGGGTCAGGGGAAAATTGAGATGAAGGAAAATAAAGTGGCAGGAGTATTGAACTGGCCTGTACCTAAAACAGTCAGAGACATTAGGAAGTTCTTGGGCCTTGCAAATTACTATAGGCGATTTGTGAAAGACTTTGCTAAATTAGCTCGGCCATTGAATAACTTGACAAGGAAGGAGGAGAAGTGGAGATGGGGAAACAAGCAGCAGGAAGCATTTGAACAGCTTAAGCAGGTCTTCATGAGCAGACCCTTATTAGTTGCACCAGACATAGATAAGGAATTCAGAGTGGAAGCAGACACTTCTAACTTTGCAACAGGAGGGGTATTGTCAATCAAGTGTAAAGATAATAAATGGAGACTGGTGGCATATATCTCTAAGTCGCTAAATGAAACTGAAAGAAATTACGAGATACATGACAAAGAGATGCTGGCTGTAATAAGATGCTTGGAAGCATGGAGACACTTTCTGGAAGGGTTCCGAAGTAAATTTGAAGTTTGGACAGATCATAAAAACTTAGAATATTTCATGAGCAACCAAAAGTTGAATCATAAACAAGCGTGATGGGCTCTATATCTATCTAGGTTTGACTTCGTGTTGAAACACATTGTAGGAAGTAAAATTGGAAAGGCAGATAGGTTAAGCAGGAGACCAGATTGGGAGGTTAGGATAGAAAAGGATAACGAAGAACAGATGTTAGTGAAGAAAGAGTGGTTGGAAGTAAAGAAAATTAGAGTAACAGAAGTAGTGATAGAAGGAGTGGATTTGCTAGAGAAAGTGAGAAAATGCAAAGCAAAGGACAACGAGGTAGTGAAGGCTGTGGAAGAGATGAAACAAGCAGGGGTGAAAATGTTGAGAGATAAAGAATGGCATCAAGAAGATGGCCTAATGTTAAAGGAGGGGAAGGTATACGTTCCCAGAGATGAGAAACTGAGAGCAGAGGTGATCAGGCTACATCATGATATGCCTGTGGGAGGATATGGGGGACAGTGGAAGATGGCAGAATTGGTGACAAGGAATTTCTGGTGGCCAGGGGTCACTAGAGAGGTGAAGCGGTATGTGGAGGGATACGATGCCTGTCAGCGAAATCAAAATTGAACACAACCACCGGCAGGAAAGTTAATACTGAATTCGATTCTAGAGAAGGCGTGGACCCATATTAGTGTGGACTTTATTACAAAGTTACCCCTAGCACAAGGATATGATTCGATCTTAGTAGTAGTGGATAGATTTACAAAAATGGCGCATTTCATACCTACTACAGAGAAAACAAGTGCAGAAGGATTGGCACAACTATTTAGAGATAATATCTGGAAGCTACATGGATTACCAGATAGTATAATTTCTGATAGGGGACCACAATTTGCGGCAGGGATTATGAAGGAGTTGAATCAAATGCTGGGGATCGACACCAAACTGTCGACTGCATTCCATCCACAAACAGATGAATAGACTGAGAGGATGAATCAAGAATTAGAACAATACCTCAGGATGTTTACCGATCATAGACAAGAACAGTGGCCAGAATGGTTGGGAACGGCAGAATTTGCATATAATAATAAGGTACACACAGGAACCAAAGTGTCACCTTTCCAAGTGAACCACAGACAAAACCCTAGAATGGGATTCGAGCTGAGAAAGAAGGGGAGGTATGAAGGAGCAAAGAGGTTTGCAGAAAGGATGAAGAAAGTATAGGAGGAGGCTAAGGCAGCACTGCAGAAGGCACAGGAAGATATGAAGCAATATGCAGACAGAGAGAGAGGGGAAGTGGAGGAGTATAGAGTAGGCGACTTGGTGCTACTCAGCACTAAAGACCTTAAGTACCAGATGATTGGAAGATGTACGGAGAAGTTCACTGAATGCTTTGTAGGACCTTACAGAGTAAAGGTGATTATTTCTAGTAATGCAGTAGAGTTAGAATTGCCTAGCACAATTAGAATACTTTTGGTAGTCAATGTTAACAGAATACAAAGGTACAAATCGCAAGTGGAAGGACAGAGGAGAGAAATGCTATAACCAGTGGTAATCGAGGGAGAAGAAGAATGGGAGGTAGAAAAGATCATGAACAAGAGAAAAGTATGGGGAAGGGATAAATACCTAGTGTGATGGAAAGGATGTACAGCTGAGGAAGATACTTGGAAGAGCAGAGAGAATTTGAAGAACACCATGGAGTTGGTTGAAGAATTTGAAAAGGGAAAAAGAAGAGGAAGCGATGATGGGGATCTTTTTAAAGCAAAGAGGGGTGGGGTAGATTTGTGTGTTTGTAATGGGAAATATCAAAGTGCTTTACTGTCCTTACAAAAGTGGGTACTACCGAGTTAGAGAGTCAAAATCTCTAAGTCATTCCACAATTGTGTGCAATCGAGTAGGCACTGGGGAGGTAATCAAATATAAAAGGAAGGGGCTCACGAGATAGTAAAAGCTTGTATTTAGATACTAGAATGAAAGAAATGTTTTTAGTTTCCACTCAAGAGCACTCTCACTGGTCAGATCTCAAAGGTATGTGTTCCTCTCACACCGTAGCACTACTGTCCAAGGTACTAGTCTAATAGGCTGGCTCGCCGTCGATACAGCAGTCCTATCTAGATCTCATGTTGCCCTCGTGCAAGCTCACTCTCAACTGACCATATAGTTGGCAACTTACTCCAAAAACATGTAGCGAGTGGTTTAGCTCCTAGTCCAAGCAAATACCCAAGTCCTCCTTTAGAGTGGGTATCCCTTGAGGGAAGTTTTATAAGGTTTTTATAAAAAAGAAAGAGAGGAAAAGGGAGCTCTTAATCACTCAAGTCAAGTTTCAGCTCTAGAGCAACGAAGGGCAAAGATGGGGTTCTTCTTCTTGCACTTCATTTGGCCATAACTCCACGGATACTTACACGATTCCCATGGTCTAAAATGCGTCTAAAAGCCCTCATGAAGACCTTTCAAACAATGCCCAAAACATGTCAAAGAGATCAGTATTCATCGAGATATCAGTTAATCAGTGCCGGACACTGATCAGCAGATATCTCGGGAACCACCAAACGCGGACGTTTGCTTCCACATGCACATGGAAGCTCTCTTCAATACGCTTCTAATGACCATAAATAGACCTAAGGGTGATAAGATCTTGTGGAGATACAAGGACCTCAAGGTTTGGCATGACACTGATCTATTACCCATAGATACACATCAATCCTTGAACACAACAAGGACAGCCCCTTATATGGTTAAGTTATCGCTATTCTGGACAC
>Ga0153966_100604_pt1 | contig 11246 bp, 10 predicted proteins | sample TSFL050MetaG_FD_104738 | JGI IMG/M metagenome (GOLD analysis project Ga0153966, IMG submission 104738) | Attine ant fungus gardens microbial communities from Florida, USA - TSFL050 MetaG | ecosystem: Host-associated > Fungi > Mycelium > Unclassified | place: USA: Florida, Paynes | collected... | reverse complement strand
TATTCTCTTGCAAAAATAATGTGCTTACTAATCATGACAGAAAATGCAAAATAGAAATATGTGCAAAATGACAAAGGTAAAAGATTAGAACCAAATAGAGATAAACAAAAGAATGAGGCTCGAGATGCACTTACAACAGAATGATCTATATGTGAAACCAGAGAAGTACATGTGGAAGATGCAGAAGATGAACTTTCTAGGAGTGTTAATGGGTCAAGGAAAGATTGTATCACAAATGGTCACTTACTAGATTTGTGATTGATGATTTGATGATTCTCAAGCAAGGTAGAATAAGCAACAAAAGATGTTGTTAAGTCTAAGATCTAATCCTCAGACTATAAAGCCTTATATACAGGAAATGATGGTCTGTGCACCTAGACAGAGCATCACATGTTCTACTGCCTATTGTTCTACATATGACAGTCCTTTTGTGACTGGAATAGCAATAACTTAACCATAAAAGGAGCAGTCCTTGTTTGTGTTCAAGGATTGATATGCATCTATGGATAATAGATCAATGTCATACCAAACCTTGAGGCTCTTGTATCTCCACAGGATCTTATTTCCCTAAGGTTTATTTATGGTTGTCAGAAGTGTATTGAAGAGAGCTTCCATGTGCACATGGAAGCAAATGTCCATGTTTGGCAGTTCCCAAGATATCTGCTGATCAGTGTCTGGCACTAATTAACTGATATCTCAGTGAGTACTGATTGCTTTGACACATTTTGGGCATTGTTCAAAAGGTCTTTATGAGGGCTTTCAGACACAATTTAGACCGCAGAAATCATACAAGTATTTGTGGAGTTATGGCCAAATAAAGTTTGTGACAGGAACATAAAAACAGATTCCTTTTCATATTTTATATTTCTATCAAGACCGTTTCTTATTGATCTCACATTTTTCTTACTCTCAAGGCAACTTTTGCATCTCATGAGCATACTTTTAAATTGTGTTTTACCTCTCGATTACTTTCCTTATTCTTCTAAGTTAATTTCTCCCCATGAATGACATTCAAGGACTAACATTATTGCTTTGTCTACGGTCCTAGTGATTCCCTCATTTGTTTTGAAGTTGTTTTGTACTCAGATACCACCAACCAAGGAAAACACAAAACACTCTTGTCACTACTTCCATTTCTTTCTTTTTTCCCCAATCCTCTTTCTTATCTACTGCCCACCTCACCATTTTCTTTTTATTCTCTCTAACTTCTCTCTTTCCTCTTTTCTGTATTTGTACTGATTTTCCACATAAGGGTGGACACATTATTCTTACTTCTCCCTTTTCCCAGTTTATCTCTGGATATTATGAACTGCCGAATTCCTCTAAGTCATTATTTATATTTCTTTTGTTTTTCTTTTCATTTAATTATGTAATAACATCAGATCAGTAAACATGTACAAATAGTTGAACTTATATAAGTAGCTCACATAATTCAGTGAGAACTCTAATGAGTTCTTTTTGTCAAACTTCAATAAAGAGTGAATCAAGGTTAGGGTTACTCAACCATAACTAAGATTCTTACACTGAATTATGGGCAGCTAACCATAGCATGCCCAAAATAACATCTATCTTCCCTAGTTCACAGACATCTATCTGAACTCTCTTCACATATCCTTTGTAGAACATGTTTACTTCCACTTCATGAGTAATTGCACCTCCATTATTACTGGTGCCATCTACATTTCTCACTTGTAAAGGTCAATCCAACTTGATCAACCTATATCCTCTCTTCTGAGCCAAACTTCTACTCATAAATATTCCAGTTACTCTACTGTTGAGTAAAGCTCTCACTATCCTTCCTTTGTGAGTATTTATCTTTTCAATACCCATATTTATCCATACTTCTCTTGCTTCTCTTCTTTGTACTGCCTTCTAATTGACAGTTCCTACTACTTTCTCTAGATCAGTGATTCCAGCCCTCTCCTTCTAGGCCCTAGGCACTGACCATTCTAACTCTCTACCCCGATTCCACCACAGCACTTTCTTTCCTGTCCTACAGGGTGGACAGAACATCTTTCCTTTCTCATTTCTTTCTGCTTTTTCTCCTACAACTGCATCTTTACCTCCACATGCATTACACTCTACCCTTTCTGCTCTACTTCTTTCTGCTTCCTCCTCTCTCCAGTTCCATGCCTCTTTGCAGCTTCCACACCACATGTTGCATGACTGCTTTTTGCTCAGGAAACCCTGCCCTCTGTTCTCTTATACTCTACAAGAGTTACTACCTCCCACTGCATTGTCCACCCTGCCATACTCATTACTGCTCCTCTTGGAGACAGTTCACTTGCTCCACAGTGCTTCTTCACCTTCTCCCATACTTCTCATGGTAGTGCCACTTTTTTTTCTTTCCTCCTCTCCTTCATCTTCGAACACTCCCACTTCTTGTATCCCTTCTCTTCACACTTGAAACACCTCACTCTCCCTTTTACTACTTCTTGTCTCCTCACTTCCTTTATCCTACACTGCATTACTCGACTCTTTAACACTTCAAATCTGTTCTGAGGTTCTACTTTCTTCTTCTCCTTCTTCTCACTCCTATATATTTGGGCCAAATGCCCAAACCTTCCACATCATCTATACATTCTCCCTTCTCTCCCTTCTAACTCTGCCCTTAGTTTGGTCAGGGCTTGCCTTTGGTTGAGCATGCTGCTCATGAGGTTGTTGAATTGGTTCAGAGACATGGTGTTATGTTCTGGATGGTGTGGTATATTTGTGTAAAAAAAAGGAAATATATATGTTAAGGGACTTGTCATGTTCTTTTCCTATCTCACTCATATATCTGCTGGGGCACAAGATCTTTACCTAACCAGGTGCCTATTGCCTTATTGACTACTGCCCTAATATTAGGGTAGACTATCACTTCACAGAGAAGATCCTTACTCTAAGTAGCCTCCTAGAGAGTAACTACTATTCCTCTGCATAGACTAATCACAATGGACTAGTAGCACAAAGTAGATAAGACAAAAAATATACAAGTAACTAACGAGCACCACTCAATTGTAAGGTTTGGTCTAAGCTAGTACCTGAGCTTGGTCCTAGCTATCTACCTCTGGGGTCTAAACTTTCCAGTCAGTCCACTTAAGCCTATGGCCTAGTTATGAGGAAGTTGGGATTGGTCTGAGACAACTGCACATGAAGAGAGCAATGAGAGTAAAGTTGGACAGTGATCGAGGTGATTAGTGTCCTAGAAGTGAAAACAAGTTCTAGTGTAAGGATCAGTCACTTAGATAACCCAAGTAGGTGGATTTCAACTCTAAGTCAGAGTAAACAAAGAGAACTCGTTAGAGTCCCCACTAGATTTGAATACACTACTTATATCTATTCTACTTGGTCTGTACACTACTTTCCCATGGTGATCATGTGACCAATCATGTGACTTCTCTGATTATGTAAGTCCATTCTAAAAATAGAAAGTAAGAATAGAAAAGAAAAGAAAAAGAAAGAGTCCTTGTGTCATGTTTCATGACAACCATGTTATCTATCCTTCATTACTATCTCTCTTGGTGGCAGTCCTCTTACTCTACAGTGTTCTTTCACCTTCTTCCATACTTCTCATAGAAGTGCTACCTCTTCCTTTCTTTTTCTCTCTTTTTTTATTCTCAGATACTTGTCATGAACCAGCTTCTAAAGTAAATTGTACGATTAGAAGGATAAAAAGAATATATCACAAACTTCATTTAGCCATAACTCCACAAATACTTGCACTATTCCCACGGTTTAAAATGCGTCTGAAAGCCCTCATAAAGACCTTTCAAACGATGCCCAAAATGTGTCAGAGCAATCAGTACTCATCAAGATATCAGCTAATCAGTGCCGGACACTAATTAGCAGATATCTTAGGAACTGCCAAACGTGGACGTTTGCTTTTACATGCACATGAAAGCTCTCTTCAATACACTTCTGACAACCATAAATAGACCTTAGGGAAATAAGATCCTGTGGAGATACAAGGATCTCAAGGTTTGACATAACACTAATTTATTACTCATAAATACACATCAATCCTTGAATATAAACAAGGACTGCTCCTTTTATGGTTAAGTTATTGCTATTCCAGTCACAAAAGGACTGCCATATGTAGAACAATAGGCAGTAGACATATGATGCTCTGTCCAAGTGCACAAACTGTCCTTTCATATATATAAGGCTTCCTAGTCTGAGGATTAGACCTCAGACTTAACAACATCTTTTGTTGCTTATTCTACCTTGCTTGAGAATCATCAAACTCATCAATCACAAATCTAGTAAGTGACTATTTGTGATAGAACGAGAACTCTTCTTTGATAGATTAGATGAGGCATGCTAAAAATAGAATGAGAGATAAGATAAGAGTCACATGACAGGTTACATGATAGAACCTTCTAGAAGGATCACAGGAAATTACTTAAGCATACATGTAGACAAATAGCATCTGTGTATAAGTAAATAAAGCAATTCACAGAAGAACTCCATCGAGTTCTCTTTATTCTCTCATAAATGTTGAGTGTGATAAGCCAGTTGTTTCAACTAGCTTGTTATTACATTGGGAGTGATCTGAGTTCATCACACACTGAGAGAGCAATGAGAGTAAAGTTAGACAGAAATCAAGGTAATTAATATTCTAGAAGTATAAATGAGTTCTAGTGTAGTAAGCATTAGCTGAGATAGCTTAAGTTTACACTCTAAGTCAGAGTTAACAAAGAGAACTTGTTAGAGTTCTTACTAATTGGTTTACACTACTTATATAATTTATTTATTTGTATATGTTATATTTCTCTTATATTTCCCTATTGAGTTACTATTCCTGACAATTTGGTAATAAGTTCTCATACATCCAATAAATAAAAGAAAATAAAAAGAAAATAAAAGAAATATTGACTTGGAGAGAATAAGTGGTTCATGACAAAAGTTCTTCTATAGAAAGAACCTTAAAAAGAGGGGTAATATTATGAACCAGCCTAGTTCTAAAATTGTACAACTAGAGGAATAGAAAGAATAGAAACTCTTCTTTGATAGATTGGACAAGAGCTGCTAAAAATAGAATAGGAGATAAGATTAGATAAGATAAAGGTTATATGACAGATTACATAATGAAAACTTCTGGAAGGATTATGGGAAATTACTTAAGCATACACATAAACAAATAACATTTGTATATAAGTAGATAGAGCAATTTACAGAGGAACTCCATTGAGTTCTCTTTGTTCTCTTATAACATTGAGTGTAATAAATCAGTCATCTTGACTTAGCTTGTCATTACAGTATTTCTTTAAAATATAGCCATGAAATATAGTCTGGGCCTAGAGTGGAGTTATCATTGTATTTTTTGAGAGCATCTTGAAACTTTCAGATAGTGAACTTGTTCTATATTTGTACTGGGGCTGGTCACACTTTTCTAAAAATTTTACAGTTAATTTAACAATATTGTGCTATGTTATAAAGAGCCTTCCATAGGTCATTTAGCATATTACATAGGATACCATTATACTTTATTGTATCTGTGGATTCAAAATACTGTCTTAGGTCTGAAATATCATTTTCTTGGTATAAAGCTATTTTTAGCATAACATTATTGTCACACTTCACTTTGCTTGCCAGGTAAAGGCATGCTTATGATCTTTGTAAAACCCCACTGATGGTTAATAAAGAACTCAATGGCTAAAAACTACCACCTCCCCATTGTCCTCCCACACCCATGTTATGATGCATGTTATTCATGTTCATGATATTGATCCCACCCATGTTCATACCATTAGGCATGGAACCTTAGCAAATAAGATCAATACACTCATCCCTTCATCAGGATAGCAGATACCTCACCTTGATCTCCCCATCCCATCCCCACATGACTCATAGAGGGATTGAAGACGGGAACACCTCCGAACCCCACAGCTGCATGGCCTTGAAAACCTCCATTCATTTGACCCATCATCTGTTGATGTTGCATGGATAAGGGTGGACCGATATTGACGCCTCCCATTGGTCCAACAGGCGTCATACCCATATTTGTGTTCAAAGTGTGACTGTGAGCATGACCACCGGACATCCCATGGGGACCCATAGCACCTAGGTTGATGTTATTCATGGTGTTCACATTCGAACCCAGGTTGATCACTGAATTCCACCCAGGAGATGTCATATCATCCATAGATACTGGAAACCCGATGCCCATTCCTAGAGGGTTAACACCCACACCAATACCCATCATACCTGGTTGAATCATCATCTGATTGTGTGCAACCATCTGATTCTGAGCTAAAAGTACCGGAGACTGGTTGGTGAATCTGGGTCCAGATGTAAATCGGTTCGGGTTATTGGCGCTCGTATTGGCATTGGAGGGGATTCCAACTGCGACACCACCGCTCACGGCTGAACCGCCGCCACTGGAGGTACCTTGGCCGTGCCGAACTGGAGATTTGGGGCGAAGAGCATCGATCTCAGATGTCATAGGCACGACCGCTTTCGAATTGGACAATAGTTGCTTGATCTTCTCTTCCCATATGTCTTGTTGCCACTTTGTAGCTTGTCCGCCTTCTTCGCCTTCCACATTAACGGAGCCACCTTCTGAGAGAGAGAGCTGTCGATCAACACCCCATGTCATCACTGTGACCCAACCTCGACGAAGTGACGACGGGCGTCCGAATAATTCAAGCCTTCGTATCCCTAGGCAAAAGTTCTCAATTAGGGTATACATTTCTGGCGGTTTCCGCGTTGGATCTGCTGGATCACCTTCCCAAATAATTACATCGGTATCTGGAGAGCATTAGCTGGAAGAATCGCGGATCGACTGTGAGGTCACATACCAACATTGCAGTGCACAAACCAACTATCGGTTGAGCGTCGAACTGTTCCCCGAATACCAATAAGACAATGTTGCTTTGTTCTTGTCAACAACGAAGTGGTCGGTGGGTCAGTCTATTAAAACAGGCAATACATGTCAATGATGCGGAGACCAAAGGGGAAAAGCTAACCCCTGGTCCTTTGTTCAAAGTTTTATTTGTCTTGACCCAGACAACATCCTCACAGCGACGGTATCCCCATTTCGCAAGAATTTCCCTCCCTCTTTCCAGGCCTTCTCCGGCACCACTTCCGACCCAGAGAAAAACAAAACTCGGATCTGCAGCAAGACTTGGAATAGGGAGCTCTTGGAGTTGATCCCAACTGAACGATGATGAGAAGGGAGGATCGAGGAGGATTACGTCAAATTTATTGGGGTGAAGAGATGACATTTCCGTATATGAGAGGTAGTAAGGTGGTGTTGAATGATTGCTGACAGAATTCTTCTTCAACGTCAAGAGTCTTTGCTGTTTGGGATATCTAAGATACGGAATGCAATTCATCGCTGAGATTAGAAAAAGGCAAAAGGAATCACTCTTCGAATCTATGCTCGGGTTCAGCACCTATTACCCAGTTTTGAGGCCACTCTCCACCATCCACGTATCGCTGAGAGTAGTCGTTCCGAATAGTCTCTTCCTCTGGTACGTAGTTTTGATACCTGACAAGTCTAGCTTTCTTTGCTGGGGGTAGGTCCAAGTGACCTAAGTCTAACTCATCAGGCTTGACAATAGGGGAAGGTAGTGGTGAATCATCGTCGGGACTCAGTGGAGGTGAAGGTGCAATAGGAAGCTTGATTAGCTCCGCTGCTGGCGAGGGTAAAGTTCGCAATTGCTGCCGAAATTTTATTTGTGCGGAGCGTATCTTCTCTATCAATATAGCATGAGAAGTAAGGAGTTCGTTTGCCTGGCTAAGTAGTTCAGTTGTTGATTCGGCAGTCACCATGGTAAGAAGTCTCGTTACAATTTTCTGTTTGTTTACTACAAATAGATGACTAAGCTATGATTAGATCGAATTCATTTCATGATGCATAGTAAGTTTCTTTGACTAAGTCAATGGTTGTTAAAATCAACTTCTCTTGTCTGACAGGACTTCTATTGCTTCAGATCTTCATGTTATGTCAGTACTTTGTTGGTTCTTTATTTATCACAGTATTGGATTATCTGGTGTTTTTGTTTTGTTATTTTTTATAATTTAACAAAAAGAAAAAGAGATGAAAATTTAAAGTCTAAAGGCCAAGATAAAATATTACTTAGAATGCTAGTAGTATGATAATAACAAATGAATTGTTAATAATTTGTTTCTCTAACAGAATTAACTTAGTTTTCTTTATTGCCTTTTTTTATGTTTAGTTTATCTATCTTAATATACTTGTTATAGACCAGTCCTAAAATTGTATAACTAAAGAAATAAATTAAAAAAAGCAGAAACTTTTGTGCAATAGATTAGACAAGAGATTCTAAAAATAGAATAGGAGATAAGATCTAATAATATAAAAATCATATAATCTAATCATGTAACAGATTACATAATGGAAACTTCTAGAAAGATCATAAAATAGTTACTTAAGTATATATATAAACAAATAAAATTTGTATATAAGTAAATAGTGTAACTATCATAGATAGTGTCCAGAATAATAATGTTGAAGTAGAAATAAAATAAAACTATAATTTATAAGTAAATAAAAATACTCCAAGATTTGAAATAAATAGTTCAAAGCTTATTTATGAAAACACTATCAAAGAAAAAAGAGATATAACTACTAGTCCAAAATGATAATCTATAAGTCTGGAGTAATAGTTAGTTAATGATAAAACAGAATAATCTTAACTTTAACTTATGTATTGTACTACAATTTACTATCATATGTATAATCACTAATTTTGAAAGATCAGAGTTATTGAAAGAAAATAAAAAAAATTTAAGAATATAAAAATGTTAATTTACAAACTAAAGAAATATACCATAGATTACTTATATATACAAGTCTGAAATAGAAATCATATATGAAGTTTAAACTATAATGTAATGTAGATTAGGAAAAATTAGAAAAGAAAAATTAATAATTAAAATAATTACTAATTCTGGTATTTAGATATGTATATAATAGTATTTTCTCTTTAAGACTAAGTCTTTGAAGCTCTTATGTATAAGCAATACAATTATTATCTAATCAGAGTGATTCAAAAAACTTCACCAAGATTTTCTTCTCTTGAACTTGAGCTACAACAATATTTTCTCAAAACTTTACTGATATATTGTTCAATTCTGATAATGAAAATTTTGAACAATATTTTAAAAATTCAAAATAATAAAGATAAAAGGAAAAACTTCAAATGAAAAAAGAAATATTAGGAAAGGAAAAAACTAGAGAAAGAAACCAGAAAAAAAGAAAAGAAAAAATAACTCTGAAAAAAAAAAGAAAAATGGAGTTAAAAGAAAGCACTAAAAAGAATGATCAAAGAGAAACAAAAAAAAGTCCAATATTTAGAAAACATCTAGATATAAAAAATAACTTGTATTTGCACTGATATTTTTCTGATAAGACTAAATTGTTTAGTACAAATTCAAGATTCTGTAGAAGAAATAAATTTAATCAAGTTACCACTTTTATCCAAGAAGCATTAAAAGTAGTTATTGCTTTATAAAAGTACCCAAGACTAAAGAAGAAGAGAAAAGATTACTAGACTAGTATCATAAACCAGTCTAATTCTAAAATTGTATGACTAGAGGAATAGAAAGAACAGGAACTTTTTTTTAATAAATTAGATAAAGAGTGCTAAAAATAGAATGGAAAATAAAATTATATAAGATAGAAGTCATATGATCTGGTCACATGATGAAACCTTTTAGAAGGATCACAGGAAATTACTTAAGTATATACATAGACAAATAATATTTGTATATAAATAAGTAAAGCAATTTACAAAGGAACTCCATCAAGTTTTCTTTGTTCTCTTATAAATATTGAGTGTGATAAGTCAGTGGTCTTAACTATCCTTGTCATTACAACTAACAATGGAGTTATAAAATCTATATCAAAGGTATTATAAGATAGAGCAACTTTGTTTCCTACAAAAACTAATGTAAGTTCAAGATTTTATATATTCAAACTTATTTGATTTTTTTAGAAATGCTAAAGCTTATGCTCTATATACAATACTAAAAATAGCTCACCATGCCTAGAATCTGGAACAAGAGGAATATTATAAAGAAAAAAATATAAGAAAACATGCCTAGATATAGAAATCAAGATATAAAGTAAAAAATGAGTAGAAAAAAGATATCTGATAGCTTCTTAAAGTAGAAGTTGAATTCCTAAGTTAGATCTGTGAGACACAGGAGAAGATAGTAGAGATTGACAGATTAGTAGAATTAGACAATCTGGAGTCTAAAGGAGAATTCAGAAAAAGACAAAACAAAAAAAAAATAGAGAAGTAATAGACTTAAATGAAGATGAATGATAAAATAAAAGATATAAAAAAAAGTAAAAGTAAAATACATGATGAGAGTTCAACTCCATCAACATATTCTACTAAAGGTCAGAGATAGTAGACTAAAATATAAAAATTTGAATAAATTTACATTATTTAGCAAAGTTAAAAATTATAAAACAAAAGGTATCTTTCTCTTTAAACTAAGTATTCCATTACCTAGTAATAAGGATCTAGAAAACAAGAGTCATAACTAGCAAAACTCTAGTAAAAGAAATGTGATAATGGAGACAGACTTGAGATAAGAAAGTCTACTGATAACAGTTTGGACAGAAAACAAGAATTGAGCACAGAGATTCAGAGTAGACTTTAAAAGTCCAAAAAGTAAATATGGAAATCTATCAGAAAACTGAAGTTTACAGAGGAGTATTGGAAATAATGGGTTGATATCTTCAAAAATTCAGAGTACTAAAAAGATAACATGCAATAAAAGTTGACAATATTGAATAATATTCCAATGAAAGTCAAATGTATTGGACAGATGCAAGTACTATAAATAGAAATGGCAGGATAAGGTAGGACTTATCTTAATCAATCAACAGATCAGCTTATAAGATAGTCAACAAATTCCAGGACCAAAAAACTAGATAGGACAAGTAATATAGTATAGAAGTTCAGAGTTATATAAAAACTAGATGAAAAACAGAAGTAAAAAGTCACTAGAGGAGGTTTAAACATAGAGAACTAGAGTGGGATAGTGTAATGACAAGGCTAGTCGAGATGACTGTCTTATCACACTCAACGTTATGAGAGAACAAAGAGAACTCGATGGAGTCTCTTTGTGAATTGTGCTACCTACTTATACACTTTTCTTATTTGTCTATGTGTACGCTTAAGTAACTACCAATCCTTCCAGGAGGTTCCATCATGTGACTTGTCATGTGACCAAGTCTCGTGACTAGTTTTATCTTATCTTTATCTCTCCTTTTATTTTTA
>Ga0153966_100603_pt1 | contig 11317 bp, 17 predicted proteins | sample TSFL050MetaG_FD_104738 | JGI IMG/M metagenome (GOLD analysis project Ga0153966, IMG submission 104738) | Attine ant fungus gardens microbial communities from Florida, USA - TSFL050 MetaG | ecosystem: Host-associated > Fungi > Mycelium > Unclassified | place: USA: Florida, Paynes | collected... | reverse complement strand
GGTGTACACTACCACCTTCCCACCTAAAACATGGGCCAAGCCACATCAACTCCTACTTCTCAGAATGTGCCCTCGTTCGCTGTTTCCTCCCCAGCTAAATGCCCAGTGAACCATTCTCAGATGCAGAGTGAACAGCTGAGCGCTGTGGAATATAACAAAACTTCGACGCCTGCTCGGTGTCCTGTTAACCATGAAAAAACAAATCCTTTGAACCAAATGCCTGATCTTGAAAATGTCCGACAACCTGGACAGATCATTAATTTGCCGACTGAACGTGTTCAATCATCTATACCAAGGGATAGTTCGGACAAGTGGGAATATCCTTCACCACAACAATTCTACAATGCCCTCGTGCGGAAAGGCTGGGAGACACCGGAGGAGCATATAGAAGTCATGGTTGACATACATAATTTCTTGAATGAAGAAGCGTGGCGAGAGGTGCAGAAGTGGGAGAAACGTCAGTATGAGTATGTTTCTGGCCCTTGTATGCTTTTCGTTTATTGGTTTCTCACCATTGCTCCTTACAAACAGTGGAAATGACTTGCAACTGACAAGGCTAAAGGGTCGACCTGGTGAGCTTTCCCCGAAGGCTAGGCTCCATATGTTAGCCGGTTGGGTTTTCCCCTCTCGCTTCTCGTAAGTTGTTTTATGACTTTTTCAGTACTATGATTATTTTATTCATCTGCAGAAGTGAACCACCATTTGATCGCCATGACTGGGTCGTTCGACGACCAAGAACGGGCGAGGAAGTTCGTTATGTGATTGATTACTACACTGCTCCACCCGACCTGAATGGCTCACCTGTATTCTCGCTCGATGTCCGACCCGCTCTTGATAGTTTTGGTAGCTTGAAGGAGCGGATAGCTGTTGCAACTGAAGATGCATGGGCTGCATTTCGTGAGGGGGGGAGCCCACCTAGTAGAGAACCTCGCCACCAGTAGCTGCTTCGCCATTTCGCCATTCTCCCCTTCGTTATCTCCTGCTTGCTTGTTCATAGATAGCTGATGATACATTTTCTATTTTATTGCTATGTATCCCTACGTATTGAATATTAATCTAATTCTTTAGAGAACAAGAAGGATATTATGACGTATGAGTAACGGAATGCAGAGTCCTCAAGAAAATATTCAATTACATGATCAGGTCGTCATTCCGAATAAGATTATGATACAACCACGGACCCACAGTATTCATGATCATCCTGGTCTAAGGACTGTTCACTAAGTAAAATCGGGTTGGATATGTATTCCTGCAACTTGAGGATGTGTTGGCTCCTGAGCCAATTACATTTCAGATCTACGATAGGCGCACCGCACTCGTGACGAGACTTCACCATTCGAATCAAATCTTCAATGTCTCTGAATATAAGGCTTCCCTGATAGATAACAAGTGTTGTCAAAGCTGGAAAACTATGAGTGATATTTTGTTGATCCCATCTATGGAGGGTGCGTGACGACAGTGAGGTGTTGCCTAGTGCGCTCCAGATTGTATCCAGTGAATGTTTTGAGTCTACCTTGATCACTGTTAGGTTGGGTAAAGCCCCACAACAAGCGTGTAGGACGGATGGAGGCAGACGAGACCATATACCAAAAAACTCGATAGTGGTCAATTGCAAGACATTGAATATCTCGAAAAAAACACAGAATGCCTGTTGAAGTATGGAAGACCCGAGTAGGAGAGTCTCTGGAGAACATACGACCTGGAGACGAGCCCGAAACAATTGATGGAGTTGATCGTTCACAGTAATTTCCATATAGTCTTCGAAAATACCTTCCCATCCCCACAAAAAGCCAACCGTTCGAATTGTTCCCAGTGGTTTGGTGAGTTCGAGGTGAAAGTGTTTGGCGATGAGGGAGAAGTATTCTCGACTGATCAGTAAATCGCCGATGGATGCCTTACCTTTGATGAACACGTCTGTGCTTGCTGGATGTTGCAAGTGGAATAAGATGACTGCACAATCCACTGCGGAACCAAAAATTTTCAACACCTCCAAGTATCTCAATGTAACAGGTGGAAACTGAGGCAAACTATCCGTAGTGCTACCAGAAGGCAGGCAGTCGAGGAGTGATACTGAGCGAAGACTAGAGAGACTTCGAAAGACACTCAAGAGTTCATCTAGCGGTGGTGAATTGACACGACTGAGCGCAAGGGTCGTCAAGGTCACGGTGCAATAAAGAAAACAATGCGACCCCCAGACAATATGAGCATTGCTCAACTCGAGCGTCTGTAAGTGTGGCCAAAGTTTGAACGAGTCTTGAAGGAGAAGAAGACAAGGGCTGGCCTTGTCACAGTCAAAATTGAAATAAGCTTCCTCAAGTAAAGGTGCCGCCCCAGAGAGCCCAGTGAATATGAAACCTTTCGATCGGCCAAAATGCGTGAATCCAAATGAGATGCTCAAGTAACGTATTCGATGCAAGTTATTGGAAATGAGTTGAACCATTTCAGGAGTGCATCCTTCAGAGAGTTGACCATGGACACTAAGTGGGACCATTCCAGATCTGGAAAACATTGCTTCTGCGAGTCCTATCCGAGAGATATCGATATCCGACCACAAATTCGGATCAGACAGAGTTATCAATCTCCAGTACGTGCAAACGTGGGAAATCCATATCCAGCAAGAAGATTGAGGCCATTTATACGATGCTCGAACCAAGATGAAGATGCGCGAAAGAATTTCAATTGGTATCTTAGAAATGGGAAGGGATGCATTTCGCTGGAGAGAAAGTTGGACTGTCTTTGGGTAAAAATCAATGGATGACAATCATCGGAAATAGGGTGGCTGACTACCTGGTGATAAGTGTGAATTTGGAAGTCTCTAAGCATGTCTCCCGTTGGCTGAGAGCATTTAAAAAATTATATATGCACGATTGTCTGTTAGATAATCGTGGTCGCGTACCTGCCTTTCGACTGACATGACTGTCAGTGGTAATTGATGATGATCCATGAGACTCGCGTTATTCCTAGCCTGGATTTACGGTGCATCTTAGTCATCCGAATGCAAAACTAAAACACGTGATCTAAAAAATCACAGACGGCCAGATCGAAAAATCTGCAAAAACACCAGTATGTTGCCTCGAAATCTCCAGGCCCTTGCCTTCCGCAATGCAGTCCGTGCGCGTTCACTCGCTGCACACCTCCAATTTCCTCCTCCATTTCGGATAACCGGTGCTCCGCTTCAGCTTACTGGTTTCCACTCGTCGTCGCGGCGACAGAACGAACCCATAAAGTCACCGTTTCAGACTTTTGTTGACGTTTTGAAGGAGGAGTTGAAAAAGGACAGGATGCTTCAGGACAATGTCAAACAGCTGCAGGGTGACGTGGACAAAATCCAGGACTCTGAGGCTATGAAAAGGGCGCGTGCCGCGTACGAGCGTGCTCGGGTATGCGCCATACCCTTTATTGTACAGACTTCTCATCCTCTTCAAATCAGCTGACCTCAAGTATCAAAGAAAATCCTCGCTTGCGTGCTGCTGCCGAGGAACTCAGAAAAACCGGTGTTAAAGTTGGTGATGCCGTTGGGGAGGCTCTGAAGTCTATGGAGGAGAGCGAAGTCATGCGTGCAGTACGTGAACATCCCTGAATCGTATTGCCGCATGCTATATTGAGAAACATGGTCTCACCTAGATTGCACGCGCAACCAACGCCGTCTCAGCCACCATTGACAGAACAACGGAACCTATTCGAAATACTGCTGCTTACAAAACGTTGGCAGAGACTCTCGTGGATGCTCTTGACGACTCTGGAAGTGCCAAACATGCAGGTTTCGAGGAGAAAGAAGCTCGCCGACTACGAAGACAAAAACGTTTGGCTAAGGCTGGCAAGGAGCAAGGTATCGGACGTGGACGCGTAAAAGAAGATCCAGAGTATGTTTATCTTAAATATTCTCTCAATTTCTTCTTATCGGAATAGGGCTGGACAGTCACTTGTCCTGCATAAGGATTCTCCACGACAAGAAGCATGGAACCGTCTCAAGGATTCAAACCCCATCATGCGAAGTTTCGTTTCAATGCGCCAAGCTTACGACGAGTCGGAAAATCCTGTTGTATCATCAATGCGATCTGTGACGCAGACCATCGGTTCATGGTTCGACGAAAATGAAACTGCTCAGGTACAGAGATTGATGAAGATGCTTGACCCAGCTTTTAATCATGAGAGTTTCGAGCGGGAGCTGCGGGAGTACATCGTACCCGAAGTTGTTGATGCATACCTTTCGGCCGACCAGGAGGCTCTCAAAGCTTGGTGTGGCGAAGCAGTGCGTAAACTTTCAAGGTCACAAAGTTCTACTCTCATTTCTTCGTAGACATATAACGTGCTCTGGGCAACGATGGAACACTATCTTCGTCAAGGATTAGTAAGTGACAGCAAAGTACTTGACATTCGTCAAGTTGACGTGAGTGCAAAAATTCTGGACTTTGTCTTGTTTGCTGAGAGCATTTCAGGTTTCTGACGCCAAAATTCTTGATAATAATGTTCCTGTATTTTTGGTTACCTTCGTGACACAGGAAGTTTTGATATTCCGAAATGCCAAAACGCGCGAGATCAGTGTTGGGGCTGAAAACAAGGTTGAGCAGTGTGTTTATGTTGCTGCCATAACTCGGGTGGAAGAGGAGCTCGATAATGAACTTACGGGAGGGTGGAAAGTTATCGAGGTACGTAGCAGGTCCAATTTTGATGTGAGAGAGCTAATTTTTTGCAGATGGGTCGTCGTAGCGGGCGGGCATACCTCTAGGGTATCCGATATATCCCTTGCTTTTCGATCCTGCTGTTTGGTATAATCATTCCACACCACTCCACATAATTTATTTAATTTACTCGATCACATATTCTATATAGCTTTCAAATGGTTTCCCTTACAGGCCGAGACTTTCCGGTAGCCTTGTCATATCGTGACATATCGCTAAAGTTTTTGGGTTCAGAGACAGAGGATACGTGAATAAACGTCAGGGAACAGAAAGGCATACTGGCCTCCTCTTCTCACTGTCTACCTGCCGTTGCATCTCTGCTTCCGCGACTATATGAGTCGGGTCCAATGACATAAGTAATTGCTTGTGGTATAATAAGGATAGCAGGAATACATGTGGGTAGGATGTATTCGTTGTTGTAGCCATTTGGTCTGGTGTTTGGAAAGATTTCCACCAAACATTTCATAGCTGTATCTGTAGAAACACATTGGTAAGTAATTGTAGTGTTATAGAGGGATGTCAAGTTCTATCAATTGAGATGCAATATAAGGCCTGAGATAAGGCTAGTAGCCTTTGCTTATTTTACACCATACGACCCTCCATAACCCGGTTATCAGTCTCGAGTACTGAGCGGGTTCATGGTATGGTGGAGATATGTCTAATGATCTGATACGAAGAGTGCGTCAGTCCATTTCAACAATCCCTGGACTGACGCATTCTGTAGTTCTCAAGTCAGTCCTAAATGTGCAACCAGGCTCCGCAGTGCATCTCATGGTATAGGCTTCGTGAATAAGTCTGCCGGGTTCTCACTTGGAACATGTGTATTCAAAGCTAATGTCACCTAGTTTGACGTGTTCCTTTGCAAACCTATGTGCTTTGTTCGCCTATGATTCTTTCCATTTACTGTGTTGGCAATAGACCCCGTGTTATCAGCGTATATCGGTATTTGTGTATTTTCTAAAAACCTCAGACTTGATTCAAGTGAGAGTTATGGAATAGTAGTGCGATTAAAGGTTATTTTTTTCAAGTGGACTAGTTTCAGAACAAAATTAGGTATACATACAAATATTGTTACCCACTACATGCTTAAAATAAACAAACTCACATGATGTGTTACGCGTATCACGTGTGTGTGATATCACTACGTGTTTTTCTCACGATCGCCAATCATCATAGTTTGGTATGACCATTGAATTGAACCCTCCATGTCCCAAGCCCGATCTGGCCTCAGCAGTCTCAAACGAAACTGGTCTGATGCGACTATAGCTCCAGCATCCTCATCCTCTCAGCTCATTGAAGGCTGGGTACCTTCATCATCACCTAAGAAACAGAAGCTTACACCAGAGGAAGCTGAGAAAAGAAGAAAACGAATACAGGCTATAAAAGAGGCTTTGGCTCCGAAGTGTCTTGCTCCTACTCGACTTCAACCTTCGGTGCCGCAACCTTTGGCTCATTGTAGATCTGGGGTCTCCGTCCCTAATCCCAGTCCAAGCGTTTCGTCGATGTCAAAACCCAACAAAATGGCAAAACTGTTCCTGAGTCAGGAGCAGACACATATATTGAATCTCGTCCGCGAAGGACATAGTATTTTTTATACTGGTAGTGCTGGTTCGTCCCATAGTGCTCATCTGTCGGTGCTGCACACGATCATGATTGGATTCTAGGTACTGGAAAATCTGTGCTTTTGAAAGAAATTATTTCAACCTTGAAGAAGTATCACTCGAAGAACCCTGACGCAGTCGCAATTACTGCATCCACAGGTCAGTTCCCCAACTTCAGCCCTTGGTATCAAAGGGCTCACAGCGCTAGCTAGGTATTGCCGCATGCAATATCGGTGGTATCACGATACATTCATTTGCCGGAATCGGCTTAGGTATTGAATCTGGCGAGAAGCTGGTGGATAGAGTCAAAAAGAACAAGAAAGCCTTAATGCGATGGTTGAAGACAAAAATTCTGATCATTGATGAAGGTTTGCCTTGCTATAGCTCCCTTGATTGATAGGTTATAACTTCCTTAGTATCTATGGTGGATGGAGAGTTATTTGATAAGCTGGCTATGATTGGACGTACCATACGGAAGAAGCCCTCTGAGCCTTTTGGAGGTATCCAAGTGAGCCAAGACATTTAAATTTGACTGACTGCTTCTAATTGGAAACCTAAATGTATAGCTCATCGTTACCGGCGACTTCTTTCAGCTTCCTCCTGTAAATAAGGTTGGAGCCCAAATGAAATTTGCATTCGAGGCCGAGGCCTGGAATTCAGCGATCAAAAGGACATTCAACCTCACAAAGGTATTCCGACAAAAGGACCAAGGTATGACGGCTGTAACGCGAGATTTGAGGAAACCTAATGTATTGGAACAGAATTTGTTGGTATGCTCAATGAGATGCGCTTTGGACGACTGAGTGCAAAATCAATTGCTAAATTCAGGAGCTTATCTAGAGACATCGTTTATGAGGATGGACTGGGTCCCACCGAGCTGTATGTTTTGAGAAGTTGAACCAATCCTGCAACTGACATATGATTAGCTTTCCCCGCCGCGAAGATGTTGATAAGTCTAACGGACAACGGATGCAGCGATTGTTGACTGAAGAACTGAAATTCCTATCATCAGATGGCGGTACAATGACGGACCCAGACCAACGTAACAAGATGCTTTCTAACTTTATGGCGCCGAAAGAGCTTCGCCTACGTGTTGATGCGCAAGTAATGCTCATCAAAAATGTGGATGAGCAATTGGTCAATGGAACAATGGGTCGCGTAAAGCGATTCATTGATCCTGCCAGTTATACCACAGAAACGGGATACGACATTGCCAATGGAACTGGAGCCACGGGCGCAATATCCAAGAAATCCAGCAACAGCGTCCGCTATCCTGAGGTAGAATTTTCCCTAGCAAATGGGGAAAGGAGAAATGTATTGGTCACCCCAGAAACATGGAAGGTTGAGCTTCCAAGTGGAGAAATTCAGGTTAGCAGGACCCAGGTGATTCTTTCGTGCTTTTGTTCCTTAGGCTATATCTGACCGATGAGCTACCACGAAGTTTCCACTCATTCTTGCGTGGGCAATGAGTATTCACAAATCACAAGGCCAGACCTTGGATCGTGTCAAAGTTGACCTCAGCCGAGTTTTTGAGAAAGGTGCGCTGAAGATGGCCTTGTCGTTCAGAATCAAGTTTTTATCAAATCAAGTTCTGTAGGTCAAGCTTATGTTGCGTTGTCCCGAGCGACGTCCCTTGAAGGATTGCAAGTCCTCAATTTTCAACCAAGCAAAGTATAACTGGCCTTGTTTTCTATCGAAGTGATCATTAGCGCTAACGATGCTCCTAGGTTTCTGCTCACGACAAAGTTGCAAAATGGACCATGACGTTGGAGACAATCTCCGACGATTGAGTGTGGCGTGTATGCAGAATGGACTATCACGGCGCCAACTACGCGTTTTCTGCCTAACTTCTGACCCATTTGCACTGTCTAGACTCATGACACTGTCTTATTGTTATTGCATATGCTACTAGGAAATGGTCCGTCAGGCACGTAGATGTATCTCAAATCTTTATGCAAGGCTGAAAAGGAAAGGTCTTTTCCGGAAATGGCACAAGGTAATTGGACTCGGTCGTTGATTGTCCTGACAAGAACAAAGGTCAAACAAAGGTTCAATTTGTCGGCATGAGAGACAACGTTTCGAGAGTTGGTTGCCGCGGGCGTGAATACTAAATGTCAGTATTCGCCGCTGGATTCCCTCTTATCAAGAGCAATTGGATCCCTGAGCAGATCTGGATCGGCCACTTTCACTTGTTCACCTTTAAACTCTATATCCACCAGTCCAACTAGCCTCGCGTTGCTCTTTCTACTCTTTGCCATCTTTGACGTATCTAGTCTATCTTTATTCCTACTCAGTCGTGGCTGTACTCGTTTCCCGCTGTAAGTTTTCTTTTCTTCCAAGGGACACCTATAATAAAGCGGTCTTTGCATTACTCAGCTCACATCCTACTCCCGAGTACTTCCCTCCCCTTCACGCTTAGTTCCCATCTTAGCATGCCCACCGTCTCTCGTGATCCCTCCTTTTCATGGGCTTTCCCTCTTGTCAATGACGATGCTACTGAAAAGTGAGACCCTCGTAAGAACTACACACTTGACAATGATTATTACAGGGTAGTCCATACTTCCAGCTCCCATACACCTCATTCAAAACCCTTCGAGCGTCGCATCGTCAACCTTTGGAAGATGTTGACACGCTCTAGGAAACGAGATAGGGTGTCCATTTACACGAAAGACTTTGTCTTTGTCACACCAACCGTCCCGCACAGGCGGAGCATCAATGCATCACAATCCAATTGTCGGTCGCTATCCCCTTCCTCTTCATATTCTCATGATTGAGGATTCAAAATCTTGTGATTGTTCTCCACGAACACTCAGTGCATATATATCAAAGGCCATATAACCTACCCCAGTTCATCTACCCAGTTACTGCTCTGTTTGAATGTTACCATTCTAGATTGTTCTAATTTCTCCTGCTTACTGGTACTTGTCACCTAATGTTTTCTCGGTCATTAACCTTTCTCGCAACTCCAATACCAGGGCAGTGTCCACAATGAAAGCTGTCCAAGAGATACCTGTTAATGAATTAAGACAAACCTTGATCACCAAGTCATTCTTGTCCTTATTCCCCGAGCGGACTGGAAGCAATCATATGACTTTCAGAGTGATTGATTCATGAAGTCATTTCAACTCCAGGCCTGGATTAAGATAGATAGGTAAGCTACATTGTTACAAATAAAGACTCCTAGATAAACCAATCTAAACAAAAATAATATCCATGACATATTAAAGCACAAGATGATCAGCCCAATGTCGTACAATACTTTCCCCACGCTTGTGCTGTTCAAAGCGGCGGGAATCTCGACAGATGATCATACCATGTGAATTTCGGACTCCAGGAAAGAAAGCCAAATACTTCTGAAAAGGAAGTTGGTTCAACCACTCCGCCATCCTTTTCTGTGTAGGTGTTACCAACGGATGCAGATTAGACTTGTTGATAGGATACGATGCGCCCTCCGGACTGTCAACAGTTTGTGCGGCTGCGTTTTCAAGTTCATGTTCCAGCTTTTGGAAAACAGTAGTGAGCCTTTGTTGGTAGGATTCCTCGGATTCAAACTGCTTGATCCGTTCCTTAGAAGCCTTTGAGTCGGCAGAGAAGCGGTATATCACATAAGAGAGTATAGGAATTGCTAGAAAGGGAAGCATGCCATAAACCATCTGACGAATGGTAAGATCAATGATCAGTTGTCAAGTAACAAAAACCCACAAGGTTGAAAGGGAAGCGAAACTGGGCGGCAGGAGGCAGGAGGGGTAGAGGTCTGATTCTATTGAACCACTCGCGAGAGAATAAGAGTGGCTCTGATGGTGGAGTATCTGGTAATGCGAACTTTTGAATCACATATTCATAATCCTCTTTCATCTCTCTAGGTCCCCATCAGTTCGAATATTTGCAATACGTCCACCGGTTACGCACATGCTGATTCCGTTCTTGATGTATTCAGCGAAAATGTCCTCAATTTCAATTGCAGATGTACAGTAGGGTACCGTGACGTCGTTGATACTAGTTACCAGTCAGATAGACTTAATCGATAGGATAAGAAGCGAGACTTACGCGTTCGCATAAAGTCGGAGGTGCTTAAAGCGTGAGAGCGTCTTGAAGAAGATCTCGCCTATCAGAGATGTCAATAGGAAGAACATCTTTTGACAAGAAAAAGCTCACTGGGATCTGCCATGACATCAATTAATGGGCGCCCCGTGCTTGACCACTGATCTTGGCAGTAAAATTGTTCTCCGGTCTTGGATAGGAGCTTAGGCCCGAGTGTATTGAATAGCGAGGAAATAATGGATGGATATCTGAGCAATCCGATGTGTGGCGTGGCTATAGTGATAAAGTTGACAGGCTCGATTTTTGCAAAGAACTTTCGGTGCTCGAGAATGCTATCAAGGTAATCAAAAAAAAACATCGAAATGCTGTGTATAGATAAGTTTCCTTTACCCTAACATGTACCGTGCAACCAAGCCCCCCAGGCTATAGCCAGTAACAGATAGTTTGACTACCACTTTGTCCTCCCTTGCGAGTTCTTCTACTCTATCACAAACCTAGCAGAGCGACAGGTCCACGTCAGCGCAAATGAGTGGTATATCATTTCGGCATGGGCGTACTTCGTCCGCGGTCCGCTCCCCTCCCCAGTCGATTCCGTCATATGTGGCTTTGTTTCTGTTGTTTTGTGTCAATAGAACATCAAGGTCCGTATTGGGTTCGGTATGTTTGTTCTTGATGGCGCAATTCAATGCCGCCAAATTGGCAGGGTTACCCCACATCCCATGAATTAGGACCAGGAGATGAATTTTGCGGACCATGGAGTTCTTGGATGTTCTGAAGGGATTCAATTGTCAAATAACCCAATGTACAGGGTTTATGTATCTGTTCGGCATCATTGATGGCTTTGATATATGCCTTAAATGGTGATGTTCCGATCCTCAGCCACATCGATTGTAGCAAAATACACCTTTGATTGCCCTACTAGACTGTATTAATATATGATTGTGACGCCTTCCATCTACTCTCGTGTACTATATGAGTATGTTTGATACCCAG
>Ga0153966_100601_pt1 | contig 11328 bp, 10 predicted proteins | sample TSFL050MetaG_FD_104738 | JGI IMG/M metagenome (GOLD analysis project Ga0153966, IMG submission 104738) | Attine ant fungus gardens microbial communities from Florida, USA - TSFL050 MetaG | ecosystem: Host-associated > Fungi > Mycelium > Unclassified | place: USA: Florida, Paynes | collected... | reverse complement strand
TATATAAGGCTTCATAGTCTGAGGATTAGACCTCAGACTTAACAACATCTTTTGTTGCTAAACTACTTTGCATTTTTGAGCCTTTTGAAGACCACTCTTGCAAATCACAAACTAGTAAGTAACTATTTGTGATACTCCCCTTTCTTCCAATCTATTTCTGGGTTGTGTGCCTGCAACCAAGGCATACCTAATATCACTTCTGTCTTTCTTAGATCACATACATCCATCCTTATTCTTTTCATATGTCCTTTAAAGTACAGATTTACTTCTACTTCGTATGTGATCGATCTTCTGCTATTTCCTGTGTTATCCACATTTTATACTACTATTGGTTTTCCAAGTTTTATCAACTTGAAGTCTCCTCTTTCTGTACATTTCTTGCTCATAAAAAGCCCTGTAGCTCCACTGTCTAACAGTGCTTTTACTGACATCCCTTTATAAGTGTTAATCTTCTCTACTTCTATCTGTATTCACATTTCCCGCAGACCCTTCAAGATCCTTCTGACTTCCCTCTGTCTTTTCTCCGGATCAGTGATTCTAGCCCCCTTCCCCTGGGCCCTAGGTATTGATCATTCTAGCTTCCTGTCCCAATTCCACTATGGTATTTTCTTTTCTGTTCTGCAAGGCAAATAGAAAACTTTCCCTTTCTCATTCTTCTCTACCTTCTACTTTACCATGTCCTTTCCTTCACATGCACTATACTTTACTTTCTCTGCTTTTTCACATGCCGCCTCTTTGTTTCTCCAATCCCATGCTTTCTTACATCCTCCACACCACATATTGCGCAGCTGTTCCTTGCTCAGAAACCCTTGCCCCTGGTTTTCCTGAGTTTTCGTCCTCTTATAATCACATCCTCTGTACTCCACAAATATCACTACTTCTTTTAATATCATTCACCTCTCCATACACATTGCTACTTCCCTTGAAGGCAGCCCTCTTACCCCACTATGCTCCTTCACCTTCTTTTATACCTCTTATGGTAGTGCCATTTCCTCTTTTTTCTTTTGTGGGCACTCCCACTTCTTGTGCCCTCTTTTCCTATACTTGAAACAACATAGCTTTTCTTCTACTACTTCCTACCTTCTCACTTCTTTTACTCCACACTGCATTACTCTACTTACCAGTGCTTCAAATCTATTCATCGTCTTTTTCTTCTTCCTTTCCTCTCTTGTTTCTGCAATTTTTGGCCAAGTGGCCAAACTGCCTGCATTCCCAACACTTTTTCCCTTCTCTTTCTTCTATTTTTGATCTCATTTTGGTGAGTGCTCGCCTTGTGTTAAGCATTTTGCTCAATAGGTCATTGTACATCTCTAAGAACATAGTATTTGTTACTTAGAGGGGCAAATTTTGTTGTGTGAAAGATGTGTATTGTTGTAGGTTTTACTGACCAATATCTTCTTCAGCTAACTATCGACTGACTACTTATATCTGCTGGGGTGCAAAATCTTCATCCAGCCAGGTGCCTATTACTCTACTAACTACTACCCTAATACTAGGATTATACTATTACTTCTCAGAGAAGATCCCTACTCTAGTCGTCTTCTTAAGAATGCGACGATATTCCTTTGCATATGCTAGTCACAATGAACTAGCAGCACAAAGCTGATAAAGCAAAGAATGTACAAGTATTCTACTGAGCAACACCTGTCATTAGGTCTAGTCTATATGTGTACTCAGGTATAGTGCTCACAGTCCACCTCCAGAGTCTAAACTTTCTAGTCAGTCCACTTAAGCCTATGGTCTGACTATAAGAAGGTAACTAGTAATCAGAGCAGATCACTGGTCAAGGATCGAATAAATAAGAGTAAGAATGCTCAAGACCAAGGAGGTCAGGAGCTAGTAGTGAAACGAGTTCTAGTGTAGTGAACATTGATTGAGATAATCTAAGCTCATACTCTAAATCAGAGTTGACAAAGAGAACTTGTTAAAGTCCTTGTTAATTGACCTAGCTACTTATACATAAATTGGTGTTTACTTGTATTTGTCTACTCAAATTATCTCATAGACTTCTTTTGAGTCATAATGTTCTGTACACTTTATATTATTACATAATAAATGAAAATGAAAAAGAAATAAAATAATCTGCTGCCATGGATTTCCTAGCTCATTTGTTGTTTCATAACACTCTAAGGTTATAGAGATTAAGATAAGGAGAACTTAACAGAGTCTCTCTATAAATTGACTAGCTATTTATATAAGTATATGTAGCTGTGGCTAATCTATTCTAAGAGTGGCTATAGTATTTATATGTTACCATCTGTCAAGTTCTAAGTAATTTCTCATATTAAACAACTTTTGTCTATCTGTTCTTTCATACATGACGACTGCCTGATTGGCATGTAATCAACCTCAGATCATCACTCAATCCTTCTTATGCTTGTCACTTTTATGTTCATAATGTTCCCATATTATAGTTGTTATATCATGATGTTATTCATAGTTAATTAATTAAAGAAAGAGAATAAGTGCTAGAACAAATCATGATACCATATTATATCAGACATGTAAGTATTTATGTAGAATAGAACTCAAGACTAAGTAATTCTCTAAATTTTAAGAATTTAACATGACTGAGATTTTTTATGAACATATCTACAAAGTTATTTGTATCTTCAATAAAGAAGACATTAATTTTCTTTCTTTTAATGCATTCTCTTATATAATAATAGTAAATATAAATATACTTAGATCTTATCTCTTGTACTGTATTAGAGAATATAAAAATTGACCTTTGATTATTATCAATAAGTAGGATAGGTATAATAACAAAACTGGTTGAAATGACTTTCTTATTACACTCAATATTTATAAGAGAACAAAGAGAACTCAATAGAGTTCTTCTGTGAATTGCTCTACCTACTTATACACAAATATTATTTGTCTATATATATGTAATGACAAGGCAGATTGAAATGACTTCTCTATTATACTCAATGTTAAGAGAAAAACAAAAAGAACTTAATGGAGTTCCTCTGTAAATTGCTCTATTTACTTATACACAATTTCTATTTGTCTATGTATACACTTAAGTAACTTCCCACAATTTTTCCAGAATGTTCTATTATGTGACCTGTCATATGACTAGATTATGTGATCCTATCTTATCTTATTTTATCTTCTATTCTATTTTTAGAATCCTTTGTTTAATTCATCTGAAAATAAGTCCCATTCTTTCTATCCCTTTAATCATACAATTTTAGGTTTAGTGTTATGATTCGCTCTGATACTTATCTTTTTCTTTATTAAATCTAATTAATTAACTATATGACTAAACGAACACAATGACTACGGCACAGGAACGTCATGATCATAAAAGGGACAAGCATGGAAAGGATTGAGTGATGATCTCATACCTATCAGACAGCCGCCATGTGTGGGAGAACATGTGGGCAGAAGCTGTCTGACGTGGGGAATTACTCAGGACTTGACAGATGGTAGCTAATAGATATCATGATCTCTCTTAGAATAGCCTTAGCATAGCCACTTGTAATTATATAAATAGCTAGGCAATTCATAGAGGGAACTCTGTTGAGTTCTTCTCGTCTTAACCTCATACCCTCTGAGAGGGATCCAGGATTGTTCCGCAGGTCCTAACATTTGGGTAGGTTTATGACAGTATACACTTAAGTAATTTCCTATAATCCTTCCAGAAGGTTTTATCATGTGACCTTTATCTTATTTGATCTTATCTCTTATTCTATTTTTAGCACCCTTCATTTAATCCATCAGAGAAGAGTTTCTGTTCTTTCCATTCTTTTAGTTGTACAATTTAGAACTGAGCTAGTTTATGACAATATATAACAATTGAAGTCTCAGTTGTGTAACCTTAACCTTACTCATACTCTAAGTTAGAGTTTGACAAAGAAAACTCATTAGAGTTTTCATTACTTGTTTTACACTATTTATACAATTTATTTATTTGTACACATTATCTTTTTCTTATGTTTCTCTATCAAGTTACTATTCTTAAGTTGATAATAAGTTCCTATGCATCCAATAATAAAAATAAAAATAAAATAAAATAAATATTGCCTTAGAAGAATTAGGCAGTTCATAATACCATTTCCCTCTTAAGGGTTTTTGTCCTGAGAACTTCTTCATAGTTCATTGTATAGGTCCCTTAGATCACACATATCTTGATTTTTATTCTCCAATTCCTCCAAATATTTCCTATCTTCTTCTATCCTCCATCAATCTTCCTCATTCACTTCTTCGTTTTACTCTTTTATCTTTCCTCTCTTGTATTCTTTCTTTTCTTCTTTTATTTTCTTCAAGAACAAATTCTTATTATATCTGGAGAATGGATTTTTCTTCTATCATCTCTAATTTTCCTCTATTTGCTTTCAGTACTCCCTGTCATATTTCTTGTTGCTCTATTCATAGAGCAACTTAGCTGTATATCTTCCTAGTATTTTTCTGCTGAACATTTTTCTCTCTTCTTTGTCTTCTTGTTGTCTTACTTCTTTTTCTTTCTCTCTACGGTATTTTTTTTCAAAGTCTTCTACTAATTTCATTGCATTCTTTAAGTTCTCTTTACTCTTCCAAGTGTCCTTCTCTGCTATACATCTCTTCTATCATACCAAGTACTTGTCCCTTCCTTATATCTTCCTTTTGTTCATGATCTTTTCAACCTCCCATTCTTTCTCCTCTTTAATTACCACTAGTTGTGGTGCTTTCTTCTTTTGCCCCTTTACTTACAACTTATACTGTTATAAACCGCTATTTTCCCCTAAGTAATATTTATATTTCTTTTCTTTTCTTTTCCTTTTAATTATGTAATAACATTGGATCAGTAAATATGTACAAATAATTGGATGTATATAAGTAGCGCATACAATCTAGCAAGGACTCTAATGAGTTCTCTTTGTCAATTCTGACTTAGAGTACGAGTGAGGTTAAGGTTACTCAACTAAGACTTCAACCATTATATATGCTGTCATATCTAACTGACATTTACCACCAAATGTTATGATTCATTCTGACACTTATTTTTTTCTTTATTAAATTAATTAATTAACAACAGTATGACTTAACGAACACAATATGGGAACATCACAATCATAAAAGGAATAAGCATGGGAAGATCAAGTGATGATCTGAGGTCAATCACACACCGATCAGGCAGTCGCCATGTGTGTAAGAAACAGTCATCCAAGTAACTCAGGTAGGTGGATCCCAACTCTAAGTCAGAATAGACAAAGAGAACTTGTTAGAGTCTCTACTAAATTTGAGTACACTACTTATATCTATTCTACTTGGTCTGTGCACTACTTTTCCATGGTGATCATGTGACCTCCCATGTGACCTCCCTGATTGTGTAAGTTCATTCTAAAAATAGAAAGTAAAAATAGAAAAAAAAAGAGAAAAAAAAAGTTCTTGTATTACAATTCATAATAATATATGGGAAAACATATGAGCAGAAGCTGTCTGACATAGGGAATTACTTAGGACTTGACAAATGGTAGCACATAGCCGTGATCTTTTTTAGAATAAACTAGCTACAGCCATATGTAGTATTATAAATAGCTGGTCAATTCACAGATGTTCACTTCCATATGCATATGGAAGCTCTCTTCAATATGCTTCTGATGACTATAAATAGACCTTAGGACAATAAGATCCTGTGGAGATACAAGGACCTCAAGGTTTGACATAATACTGATCTATTATCCATAGATACACATCAATCCTTGAACACAAACAAGAACAGCCCCTTTTATGGTTAAGTTATCACTATTTTAGATACAAAAGGACTGCCATATGTAGAACAATAGACAGTAGAACATATGATACTCTGTTCAGGTACATAGACCATCTATTCCTGTATATAAGGCTTTATAGTCTGAGGATTAGATCTCAGACTTAACAACATCTTTTGTTGCTTATCTACTTTGCATTTTTGAGCCTTTTGAAGAATACCTTCAACAATCACAAACTAGTAAGTGACCATTTGTGATACTTAGGATGTTCATTGATCATTGACAAAAGCAATGGTCGGAATGACTGGGTATGGCAGAATTTGCCTACAATAATAAGATGCACACAGAAACTAAGATGTCACTCTTCAAGGCAAATAATGGACAAGACCCTAGAATTGGATTCGAGCTTAGAAAGAAAGGGAAGTTTGAGGAAGCCAATAAATTTGTGAAAAGAATGCAGGAGATACAAGGAGAAGCCAAAGCAGCACTGGTTAAAGTGTAAGAGGATATGGAGAAATATACAGACAGACATAGGAGAGAAGCAAAGGAGTATTGAGTAGGAGACCTTGTGTTGCTCAGCACAAAGAACCTCAAGTATCAGATGGTGAGTAGAAGAACAGAAAAGCTAACAAAAAGATTTTTTGGGCCTTATAAGGTCAAAGTAATTATTTCAATAAATGCAATTGAGCTGAAATTACCAAACAGTATTAAAATACATCCAGTAGTAAATGTTAGCAGAGTATGGAAGTATACTAGCCAAGTAGAGGGGCAAAAAAAGAAGAGGCCACAACCTGTGATAATTGAAGAAGAAGAAGAATGGAAGATGGAGAAAATCATGAATAAATGATGGGTAAGAAGAAGAGAGAAATATTTAGTACAGTGGAAAGGATGTATAGTAGAAGAAGATACATGGGAGAACAAGAAAAATCTCAAAAATGCAATGGAAGCAGTAAATGAATTTGAGAGAAAATATAGTAGAAAAGAGAAAGAAAAAGCAAGAAGACAAGAAATTGAAAAAGATAGGAAGACTTTTAGTTGAGAAATACTAGGAAGGTATATGGCCAAAATGTTATATGGATGGGGAGACAAGAAGTATGAATGGAAATATTGGAGAAGGTTAGAAAAGAACTAGAGGCAATGGAAACAAAATCCATTTGCAAAAGTTAGTCAAAATCCATTCTTACAGATGAAGGAGTTAGAAGAAGAAGAAGAGATGGAAAACATAAAGGACATGGAGAATGAATTGTGAAAGAGAAAAACTTCCTTGGAACAAGAAATCTTGAGAGGGTGGTAGTATTGTAGTGAACTCAAGCTAGAGTTAACTTAAGTATACATTCTTTATCAGAGTCGACAAAGAGAACTTGTTAGAGTCCTCGCTGTTACGCCAGACAATTAATTTTGGCAATATAAGTGATATTCAGAACATAATAATCATAATAAACGGCTCTCAAGAGAGAATCGGCTCCCCAAACATAAACACTAAAAGTCCGGTCGTGTACTCGAGAACACTATCCAAGTAGCGGAGTAGTGGCTGCAATCACCACTATCAGTACCTCATAACGCTTTCTGGATGGTCTCATATCATATCTATAAGATGGACTCTCCTCTAGAAGTGCTCTTGAGAGCGAACTCGATCTTAGAAGCATTTCCCTTGATAATAACATTATCAGGTAACTAACCTTATAATAGGAACACCATCAGAGGTCATGCATCAGTCCTGATCAGCAGTCCAAATATAGAAGAACAAGACGAGGATATGCTGAACATCGTCGGGAAGGGATAGAAAGAAGAAGGACCTGAGGGATGTGAATGTAATAAAACAGCAGGCAAGTTGAAGCATCCGCAGCAGCAGATTATTTTATTTCTTTTTCATTTTTCTTTATTATGTGATAGTTTGAAGTGTGTGGGACACTATGACTCAAAAGGAGTCCGCAGGATAATTTGAGTAGACAAATACTAGTAAATACCAATTCATGTATAAGTAGCTAGAACAATTAGTGAGGACTCTAATGAGTTCTCTTTGTCAACTCTGACTTAGAGTGTGATCTGAGGTTATCTCAACTAAGGATTACTACACTAGAACTCGTTTTCACTTCTAGAACACCGATCACCTCGATCCTTGTTCAACTTTATTCTCATTACTCTCTTGGTGTGTGATCGACTCAGATCACTTCCAACCTCCCTATAGCCGGGCCACAGGCCTCAGTGGACTGACCAGGAAGTTTAGACCCTGGAGGTGGACTGTGAGCACTATACCTGAGTGCACACATAGACCAGACCTGACAACAGGTGGTGCTTAGTAGATTACTTGTAAACCTTTCACTTTATCAGCCTTGTGCTGCTAGTTCATTGTGACTAGTACATGCAGAGGAACATCGTCGCGCCCTTAAGAAGACGATTAGAGTAGGGATCTTCCCTGAGAAGTGATAGTATAACCCTAGTATTAGAGCAGTAATTAGTAAGGCAGTAGGCACCTGGCTGGGTGAAGATTTGTGCCCTAGCAGATATAAGTAGTCAGTAGTCGAAGCCGAAGAAAAAGGGTCAGTCAACCGGCAAACACAAATACATTTTCATTTCCTTTCCATAACAACAATTCGCCCTTCTAAGTACAATACACAATGTCCTTAGAAGTGTACAATGACATCCTGAGCAAGATGCTCAACACCCAGCAAGCACTCGCCAAAATAAGATCAGAATTAGAAGAAAGAGAAGGCAGGAAGTGTTGGGAATGCAAGCAGTTTGACCACCTGGCCAAGAACTGCAGGGACAAGGAAGGAAGGGTGGAAGAAAGGAAGAAGAAATCAACGAATAGATTTGAGGCCCTGGCAAGTAGGGTAATGCAATGTGGGGTAAAAGAAGTAAGAAGGCAAGAAGTGGTGAGAGAAGTGGTGAAGTGTTTTGGGTGTAGAAGAAAGGGACACAAGAAGTGGGAATGTCCCAAAAAAAACAAAAGGAACAGAAAGGAAGAAGCGGCATCACCGCAAGCAGTATGGGAGAAGGTGAAAAGACACAGTAGAGCAAAGGGACTGCCCTCAAGGGGAGCGGCAATATGTATGGAAGGATGGACGACACCCAGAGAGGTCGTGACATTTGTGGAATGCAGAGAATGCAATTACAAGGGGACGAAGACAGAAGAGAATTAGGGGCAAGGGTTCCTGAGCAAGGGGCAGTTATGTAACATATGGTGTGGAAACTGCAAAGAGGCTTAGAACTGGAAAGAAGAGGAGGCAAAAGGTAATAGAGCAGAAAGAGTGAAGTGTGGCACATGTGAAGGCAAAGATACAGTAGTAGAAGGAAAGGTGGAAAAAAATGAGAAAGGAGAAGTGTTCTGTCCACCCTGCAGGACAGGAAAGAAGACGCTATGGTGGAACTGGGGTAGAGAGTTGAAATGGTCAGTGCCTAGGGCCCAAGTGGAAGGGGCTGGAATCACTGACCCGGAGAAGAAACCAAGGGAAATCAAAAGGACCTTGAAGGGTCTGCGGAAAGTGTGGATGCAAATAGAAGTAGAAAAGATTGATATTCATGAAGGGGTATTGGTGAAAGCATTGCTGGACAGCGGATCCACAGGGCTCTTTATGAGCAAGAAGTGCACAGAGAGAGGAGGTTTCAAGTTGATAAAACTTGGAAAACCAATAGTAGTGCAGAATGTGGATGGCATAGGAAATAGTGGAGGGTCGATCACACATGAAGTAGAAGTAAATCTGTACTTTAAAGAACACATGGAAAGAGTAAGGATGGATGTGTACAATCTAGGAAAGACAGAAGTAATATTGGGCATACCGTGGTTACAGGTGCACAATCCAGAAATAGACTGGGAAAAGGGAGAGGTCAAGATGACAAGGTGTCCATCCATTTGTGGATGATATATGGGCAAGAAAGAAATGGGCCTGGAAATAAGAAAAAGGAGGAAAGGGAAGAAAGAGACACAGGAAGATGAAATGGAAAGGATTAGATGGGCAGCAGACAAAAAGGAAGATTGGGGTAGAGAAGAGGAAATAGAATTGGACCATAGAAAAGTAGAAGCAATGGTCCCTCGAAGGTTCCACAAGTGGTTGAAGGTGTTCAAAAAGGTGGAGTCAGAGAGGATGCCAACGAGGAAGATATGGGATCATGCCATAGATCTCAAGGAGGAGTTTAAGACCAGCAAAGTACGAGTATATCCACTCTCTAGAAACGAGAGAGAAGAGGTCCAACAATTCATTCAGGACCACTTGCGAAAAGGGTACATAAGGTCTTCAAAGTCACCACAGACTTCTCCAGTTTTCTTTGTGGGAAAAAAGAATGGCGGAAAGTGTATGGTTATGGACTATCATAGACTCAATAAGCAAATGGTGAAAAATAACTACCCGTTGCCATTGATTACCGACTTAGTAGACTCAATGGGAAACAAAAAATTGTTCACTAAGATAGATTTACGATGGGGCTACAATAATGTATGCATTAAGGAGGGTGATGAGTGGAAGGCAGCCTTCACTACACATGTAGGGTCATTTGAACCGGTGGTGATGTTCTTTGGGATGATGAACTCGCCAGCAACATTTCAGGGGATAATAAATGAGATCATAAGAGATCTTATTAATGAAGAAAAGGTAGCAGTCTTTGTGGATGATGTGTTGGTGGGGACAGACGGTGAGGAAAGACATAAAATAGTAGCGGAAGTATTGAAGTGGTTGGAGGAGAATGACTTATATGTGAAACCAGAGAAGTGTTCATGGAAGACAAGTAAAGTAAACTTCCTAGGAGTAGTAATGGGTCAGGGGAAAATCGAGATGGAGGAAGAAAAGGTGAAAGGAGTATTAAACTGGCCAGTACCAAAAACGGTTAGAGACATTAGAAAGTTCTTAGAACTCACCAATTATTATAGGCGGTTTATTAGAAACTTCGCAGCACTTGCAAAGCCCTTGAACATGTTGACAAGAAAGGATGAGAAGTGGAAGTGGGAAGAAGCCCAGCAGAAGGCATTCGAACAATTAAAAGGAATCTTCACAACTAGACCATTGTTGATAGCACCAGACTTAGACAAGGAATTTAGAGTTGAGGCAGACGCTTCCAATTTTGCAACAGGAGGTGTATTGTCTATTAAATGCGAAGACAATAAGTAGAGACCAGTGGTCTACATCTCAAAATCATTGAATGAAACTGAACAAAATTATGAGATTTATGACAAGGAAATGTTGGCAGTGATTTGATGTCTAAAAACCTGGAGGCACTTCCTAGAAGGTGTAAAGGGAAAATTTGAAATTTGGTCAGACCATAAAAATCTAGAATACTTTATAAGTAATCAGAAGTTAAATAGACGGCAAGCTAGATGGGCACTCTATTTATCTAGGTTTGACTTTGTTTTAAAGCATGTACCCGGAAGTAGAATGGAAAAGGTGGATGGATTGAGTAGAAGATCAGATTGGGAAATGAAAGTAGAGAGAGATAATGAAGAACAAATATTGGTAAAGAGAGAATGGTTAGAGGCTCGAGCAGCAGAAGTATCTGAAGTAGTAATAGATGGAGTAGACATTCTGGACAGAATAAGGAGGAGTGAAGCAAGAGATGATGAAGTTGTTAAGGCAGTGGAAGAAATGAAACGAGCTGGAGTTAAAGTTTTGAGAGATGAAGAGTGGCGAGAACACGAAGG
>Ga0153966_100598_pt1 | contig 11345 bp, 17 predicted proteins | sample TSFL050MetaG_FD_104738 | JGI IMG/M metagenome (GOLD analysis project Ga0153966, IMG submission 104738) | Attine ant fungus gardens microbial communities from Florida, USA - TSFL050 MetaG | ecosystem: Host-associated > Fungi > Mycelium > Unclassified | place: USA: Florida, Paynes | collected... | reverse complement strand
GCAAGCAGATTGGGATGAATAGGTCAAGAAAGCAATGGGTGAGGAAACACAGAGAGAGAGAGAGGTGGACAAGAGAGGCTGGAGTGAGGAACTTGGAGAGGGCTATTGCAGGTGAGGTTCAATACTGTACAGTGGGCTGAATGAGAGAAGTGTGAAAGTGGTGGGAAATTTGGGTATGCTCTTTGGTTAGAATAGTTGGGATTGTTGTCATTATCCTCAACAATGGTGATGTACAACACAAGTGTCCAGTCTTTACAAATACTTGTAGTAGACTACCACAGACTGTGCATACTGAAAATAAAAATTGGGAATGCCAGTCTATGACAGACAATTTAACATTCCCAATTCAAGTGGAGACTTAATAATTCTCCACTTTGTGCATTGACCCAGGTTCGAACTGGGACCTCCTGCCTGCCTGAGAATTAACCCAGTTAGACAGGCACACTTTCCAACTACACCATCAATGCACATCATTATGAACTGATCTATAGTTTCAGTGTCTAAACTCAATCTACGATTCATGTGAGAGTATTCTAAAATCATAGTCCATCTCATGACCATCGTGGTTCTCCACACTCTATCTGCGATGTCTCTCTCTCGTCATTGTCAATCCTATTCATCCTTCATCCACCATCCCACATCCCACAATAGCATCGGCCACCAAATCCCCTGCAGCTGAAGCTGTATCGACTAGCTCAAATTCACCTTGGATAGGTCTCTTTGACACACATCCCACAGTTTGACACCCACAATTCAAACACAGCTCTTAGATGTCAACACTTTCCTTACAGTGACTCGACGCACACTCTTCCCTGACATTACCAAATCTAACAGACAGCTACATCAAATTGTAGAAGCTGGCAGAGTCGACGTGCAATTGGTATCTGGTGAAGCCCCCTAAACCTATCCTATTCTTACTAAAGCTTATATGCTTTTTTTTTTCTTTTGGGATAGACTTTTAGGACAAGAACCCATAGGCTGTACTCGCTCATAATGAAAATATGGTTTATTAGATGTGTTTGTAAGAGGTGCTCATCAAGGTGGGTGTGTAGACGTCAAACATCAAATCAAAGAGAGCCTCATTTGTTGGTCTCAAGTGTTCATCAAAAACACAGAAGTGACTGGTACAACTACGGGGGATATGTGATAAACATCTCTTATCCTTTGTTTCCTCGCTTTCGTCCTTATCTACATTAGCAGCATTCCAGTACCTCACAGCAAACAAAATCAACTTCCGATTCCACACAACATGTTACTTGAGCTGCTTAGCCAAGATCCCAACTTCACTCAGCCTCTGCCTTCGCGACGCCCCTCTGCACTCATTGACTACCTCATATTTGTCTGGTCTCCCCGGCTCCTTAGGAGATATGCAGAAGCGACTCGGGGGAAGCGTTGAAAAGTCCCGGGTCCTCACACCTGAGCTGAGTGTTGGACACAGCACCGATTTTCTGCGAGTCAAGGTGATCTCTTGTGGACTCAGAAGCACGCTCAAACCTCTCCTCAGACCTTTTCATACATGATCGTCTTGTGGTAGTGCGAGCACTTAGACAATGTTAAATGGCCTAAAGGAGGTCTTGTTGAATGACACAGTTGAAATATAGGGTTCTTTTTGTACCAATTCTTAATTGTATTTTTTGTGCAAGATTATTTGGGAGAACACCAAATATTATTTTTATTTCTTCACCTGCACCTTGATATGAAGCTTGGACAGTTGCATCTCATCTTTTCTACAAAACCACGTTGAGACCATTCATTATAATCGCTTTGACAGAGGCTTGGCTGCCATAAGTATGGGGAATATTGGGTGCTCATGTCTTGAGATGGCGAGAGAAAAAGCCTGAGTAAAGCAGTCAGTCCATCCTGTTCACATATTTGAAAACCTTCAAGTACTTTGGCTGAGGACAAAACACACCTCATTTTCTTACTCGAGTAGGTTTCCTACCTCCTTCTCCCTTTCCTCAAGTACTCTCAACCATTCTTTGTCAATGCATTCCGTCTACTTTTTGCCAAACACAAGTCCGGGGTTGGGAGCATGGCATACAGAGATGTTTCCTGTGCCTGACTGACACTCAAAACAATGGCTCCTCCCGACCCATTACCCATCCGTCCTTCATGCCTTGTAGTATATGCTCACATCCATCAGTGGAATGCCGGCTCTCGGCTGTGAGATCTGCTACGTCCCAGATTCTCAAACTAGAGTCGAGGGAATAGTATGCCAACGTTATTTCATCTCGTATAAACGTATGCTTGACCCAAAATCTGAGCATGCAGATGGCCGGTATAGGCATCAAAGAGACGTATTACGTTTTCATGTTCGAACCTCAGAGCAATGAGCCTCTCACCAGGGAAATGGTCAATCAAAGCAAATGAGAGGGCAATTTCATCTACTTGAGATGTTGGGAACTTGGAAACGAGATGGCCGGTTTGTAGGACCAACATGCAAGGAGTTTCCTATCCAGTGAGTACTGAGATGAGGGAACACCTAATTGTCAAAGTGGACAGGATCAAACTGGGCAGTCTCGTGATTCCATGATTTGGCAGAGGAAGAGTAAGGCATGATGACGGTCAAGCCATTGGGTGCCAGGAATATGTTCTAGCGATCTGCGATGTCCAGCAATCTTGAGCCATCACATGAGATGGTACATATAACCAGGGTTGCTGCCTTCTGCTGAGTATGTATCAGATGAGTTCATAGTTCATAGTCCACCTACAGATGTTCTAAACTCAAGATTCCATGTTTGGATGATGATACCTGTAATGAATGGAATAGCAGCACTTCCTGCCTGACCAAAGCCAGAAATCCAGCCAATAGTGTTACAATCTTGAACTCAGTGATAGGAATTTCAAGATATATTGAACCAGGTCGAGATTAAAGAACACTACACTGCAAGGGCATATCATATATACATATACAACCATGTGTCATATAGGAGACGGTTGTGTCAAAACCATTACAAATTGAGGGAGAATACATCTAGCTTGATTCATTGCAATGGAATACATAGGTCCAAGAACCACTCCAATAATGGAGACTGCAACAGCTTCTTCTATGAGAGATGGAACAAGCCAGACTATGAGTTCAAGTCTGCAAGGGCATTGTAAGAGTTTAGTCTTTTGATGAGTGACCTCAGGCTTAACTCCACTCTAAGTCAAAGTTGACAAAGAGAACTCATTAGAGTCCTTGCTAGATTGTGTACACTACTTATACAAGTCCAATTATTTGTCCTTGTTTACTGATCCAATGTTATTACATAATTAAATGAAAAGAAAAATAAATATTAACTTAGAGGGAAAAGACAATTCATGACACTACCTCCCTCTTAAGGGTCCTTGTCCTAAGAACTTCTCATAATTCATCATATGGATCCCTTAGGTCACCCATATCCTGATTTTCATCTTCTAACCCCTCCAAATATCTTCTATCTTCCTCTATCCTTCGTTGGTCTTTCTTGTCCTTTTTTTTGTTCCACTCTTCTACCATTCCTCTCTTGTACTCATTTTTCTCTTCTTCCACTCTTTTCAAGAACAGATTCCTACTATATCTGGAGAACAGGTTTTTCTTCCACCATTTCCAATTTTCCTCTATTTGCTTCCAATACTCTTTGTTATATTTCTTATTGCCTTATCCATAAAGCAATTTAGTAGTATACCTTTTAGGTAATTCTCTGCTAAATGTTTCTCTGTCTTCTTCTGCCTCTTGCCATCTCACTTTATTTCTTCTTCTCTACTATACTCTCTTTTGAATTCTTCCACTAACTCTATGGTTGTCATGAATTACCCAAATCCCTCTAAGTCAATATTTTTTTCTTTTTCTTTTTCTTTTATTTAATTATGTAATATAGTTGGATCAGTAAACAAGGACAAACAATTGGACATGTATAAGTAGTATGCACAATCCAACAAGGACTCTAACAAGTTCTCTTTGTCTACTCTGACATAGAGTGTAATCTAGGTTAGGGTTACACCACTCAAGCCTCAGATCATTACACTAGAACTTGTTACCACTACCAGACACCAATTGCCTCGATCCTTGTCACACTCACTCTTATCGCTCTCTTAGTGTGTAATCAACTCTAATCACTCCCAACTTCCTCATAGCTGGGCCATAGGCTTAAGTGGACTGACTGGGAAGTTTAGACCCCAAAGGTGGATGGTTAGGACCAAACTCAGGTACTAGCCCAGACCAGACCTAATAATTGAGTGGGCTCTATAGTTTACTTGTATACCTTTCATCGTATCTACCTTGTGCTACTGGTCCATTGTGATCAGTCTACACAGAGGAATAGTAGTCGCTCTCTAAGAGGCTACTTAGAGTAGGGATCTTCTTTGTGAAATGATTGTCTACCCTAGTATTAGGGCAGTAGTTAGTATGGCAATAGGCATCTGGCTGGGTGAAAATCTTGTGCCCCAGCAGACGTAAAAGTGAGATAGGTAAAGAACACAACGAGTCCCTTAATATATATATATATATATATATATACTTTTTTTTCTACAACAACAATTTGCCCTTCTAAGCACACCACACAATGTCCTTAGAAGTATACAATCAACTCATGAGTGACATGCTCAACTAAAGGTGAGCTCTTGCCAAATTAAGGGCAAAATTGGAAGGGAGAGAAGGAAAGTTGTGTAGGCAATGTGGGAAGTTCGGGCACCTAGCCTGGAACTGTAGAAGTAGGAAGGAACAGAAGAAAGGGAAAGTAGCAGAAAACAAATTCAAAGTGTTAAGGAGTCAGGTGATGCAGTGTGGGGTAAGGGAGGTGAGGAGGCAAGAAGTAGTGAGGGATGTGGTGAAGTGCTTTGGATGTGGAGAGGAGGGACACAAGAAGTGGGAGTACCCACAGAAGAAGGAAAGAAAGAGAAAAGAAGTGGCATCACCACAAGATGTATGGGAGAAGGTGAAGAGGTACAGTAGAGCAAGGGGGCTGCCTCCAAGGGGAGCAGCAATGTGTATGGAAGGATGGACAATGAAGAGGGAGGTAGTGATCTTTGTAAAATGCCAGGGATGTGACTACAAAGGGACAAAGACTGAGGAGAACAGAGGGCAGGGGTTCTTGCAAAAGGGGGTGTTAAGCAATATGTGGTGTGGAAACTATAAAGAAACATGGAACTAAAGAGATAGAAAAGTAGAAAGCAGAAGAGCAGAAAGAGTCAAGTATAATATGTATGGAGGAAAGAACGTAGTGATTTGGGAGACAAAGAGGAATGAAAAGAGAGAAATTTTCTGTCCGCCCTGTAGGACAGGGAAGAAAACACCATGGTGGAATTGGGGAGGAGAAGTGGAATGGACAGTGCCTAGGGCCCAGAAGGGGAGGGCTAGAATCACTAATCTGAGGAGGGTGGTAGAAACTACCAATCAAAAGGCAGTACAGAAAAAAGGGGAAGCGAGAGAAGTGAGGCGAACATTTAAACCCCTATGAGAAGTATGGATGAATGTGAGAATAGAGAGAATAGATACTCATGAAGGACAAACAGTGAAAGCGTTGCTGGATAGTAGAGCAACAGGAATGTTTATGAGGAAGAACAGTGAAGGCATTGCTCAATAGTAGTGCAACAGGGCTATTCATGAGCAAAAGTTTAGCTCAGAAAGAGGGATATAGGTTGATCAAGCTAGATTGACCCTTGCAAATAAGGAATATAGATGGCACCGGTAATAGTGGAGGTGCAATTACTCATGAAGTGGAAGTGAACATATTCTACAAAGAACATGTAAAGAGAGTTTAAATGGATGTCTGTGAATTAGGAAAGACAGACGTAATATTGGGCATACCATAGTTAGCAGCCCATAACCCAGAAATAGACTGGGAAAAGGGAGAAGTATGGATGATGAGATGTCCACCACTATGTGGAAAAACAGTGAGAATAAAAGGAAAAAAAAAAACTAGAGAGGATGAGAAGAAAATTGTGCGATGGGCCATGGATGAGAAAGAAGATTAGGGAAGAGAGAAAGAGATAGAAGTGGATCATAGGAAGGTGGAGGAAATGGTGCCCAAAAGGTTTCACAAATGGTTAAAAGTATTTGGGAAGGTGGAGTCCAAGAGAATGCCAGTTAGGAAGGTATGGGATCACATGATAGATCTCAATAATGACTTCAAAGCAAGGGTATACCCTCTTTCCAGAAATGAAAAGGAGGAGGTGCAGAAGTTCGTTGATGAGCACTTAAAGAAGGGGTACATTAGAGCTTCTAAATTGCCCCAAATGTCACCAGTGTTCTTTGTGGGCAAAAAGAATAGGGGAAAATGCATGGTTATGGACTATTGTAGGCTCAACAAACAAACAACTACCTACTATTGTTAATTACAGATCTAGTAGATAGTATGGGTACTAAGAGAGTGTTTACCAAAATAGACTTATGATGGGGATACAATAACATGCAGATAAAAGAGGGGGATGAGTAGAAGGCAGCCTTCACTACTTATGTGGGGTCATATGAGCCAGTGGTAATGTTTTTTGGAATGACAAATTCACCTACCACATTCCAAGGCATGATGAATGAAATTTTGAGAGACATGATCAATGAAGGGAAAGTAGTGGCATTTGTGGATGATGTGTTGATAAGAACGGGAACAGAGGAGGGGTACAATGAACTGGTGGAAGAAGTGCTGAAGCAATTGGAAGAGAATGACCTATACATGAAACCAGAGAAATGTGCTTGAAAGGTGCAGAAGGTGAATTTCCTAGGAGTAGTAATAGATAAAGAGAAGATTGAGATAGAGGAAGACAAAGTGGCAGGGGTGTTAAACTGGCCTATACCTAAGATGGTCAGAAACATTAGGAAATTCATGGGTCTAGCCAATTATTATAGGCGCTTTGTGAAGGACTTTGTCAAGCTAGCCTGACCCTTGAATAATCTAACAAGGAAAGAAAAAAGATAGAGATGGGGAAATGAGCAGCAGAAGGCTTTTGAGCAGTTGAAAATGGTCTTCATAAGCCAACCTCTATTAGTGGCACCTGACCTAGATAAGGAGTTTAGGGTGGAAGCTGACACTTCTAACTTTGCCACAGGAGGAGTGTTATCTATTAAGTGCAAAGATAACAAGTGGAGACTAGTCGCCTATATTTCCAAGTCATTAAATGAAACTGAGTGAAACTACGAGATACATGACAAAGAAATGTTGGCAGTAATATGCTGTTTAGAGGCATGGAGGCACTTTCTGGAAGAAACAAGAAGTAAATTCAAATTATGAACAGATCACAAGAATCTGGAGTATTTCATGGGCAACCAAAAACTAAATTGGCGACAAGCACAATGGGCTCTATACTTGTCCAGATTTGACTTCATATTGAAACACATCTTGGGAAGCAAGATGGGTAAAGTGGATGGGTTGAGTAGAAGGCCAGACTGGGAGATTGGGGTGGAGAAGGATAATAAGGAGCAGATGTTGGTAAAGAAGGAGTGGTTAGAAGTGAATAACAGAAGTGGTTATGAAAGGAGTGGACTTGCTGGATAAAGTGAGGAAATGCAAAGCAAAAGATGATGAGGTGGTAAAAGCAGTGGAGAAAATAAAGCAAACAGGAGTGAAAATGTTAAGAGATGAAGAATGGTATTAAGAAGATGGCCTAATGCTGAAAGAGGGGAAGGTGTATGTTCCCAGAGATAAGAAATTAAGAGCAGAAGTAATCAGACTACACCACAATACACCTGTAGGTGGACATGGAGGACAGTGGAAGACAGCAGAGTTGGTAATAAGGAATTTCTGGTGGCCAGGAGTCACTAGAGAAGTGAAGCGGTATATAGAGGGGTACAATGTTTGCCAACGCAACAAGAATTAAATGCAACCACTGGCAAGAAAATTAATGCCAAATTTGGTTTCAGAGAAAATGTGGACTCATATTAGTACAGACTTCATTACAAAGTTGCCTTTAGTACAAGGTTATGATTTGATCTTAGTAGTAGTAGATAGGTTTACAAAGATGGCACACTTCATACCTACTATAGAGAAAACGAGTGCAGAGGGATTAGCATGATTGTTTAGAGATAATATTTGGAAGTTACATGGACTACCAGATAGCATTATTTCTGATAGAGGACCATAGTTCACAGCAGGTATCATGAAAAAACTCAATCACATGTTGGGGATCGAAACAAAACTGTCTACAGCATTCTACCCACAGACAGATGGCCAGACAGAAAGAATGAACCAGGAGTTGGAACAGTATCTCCGAATGTTCATAGATCATTGACAAGAACAGTAGCCAGAATGGTTGGGAACGGCAGAATTTGCATACAACAACAAGGTGTACACAGGAACTAAAGTGTTGCCCTTTAAAGAAAATGACAGGCAAGATCCAAAGATGGGATTTGAGTTGAGGAAGAAGAGAAAGTACGAAGGAGCAGAGAAATTCATAGAAAGGATAAGAAAGGTACAGAAGGAAGCCAAGGCAGCGCTACAGAAAGTGCAAGAAGATATGAAGTGGCATGCAGACAGGGAAAGAGGAGAAGTAGAAGAGTATAGGATAGGCAACTTAGTACTACTCAGCACTAAAGACTTGAAATACTAGATGGTTGGAAGATGAACGGAGAAGCTTACTGAACGCTTTGTAAGACCTTACAAAGTAAAGGCAATCATTTCCAGTAATGCAATAGAATTGGAGTTGCCAAGTACAATTAGAATACATCTGGTAGTGAACATCAGTAGGGTATGAAAGTACAAGTCGTAAGTGGAAGGACAAAAGAAAGAGGTGTCACAACTAGTGGTGATCGAAGGAGAAGAAGAATGGGAAGTAGAGAAGATTATAAACAAGAGGAAAGTGAGAGGAAGGGACAAATACTTGGTATGCTGGAAAGGATGCATAGCAGAAGAAGATACTTGGGAGAGCAGAGAGAATTTGAAAAATGCAATGGAGTTGGTCGAAGAATTTGAGAGGAAATATGGCAGGGAAGAAGAAGAAGCAAGACAACAAGAAACAGAAGAAGATAGAAAGGTGTTCAACAGAGAATTGCCAGGAAGATACACGGCCAAATTGCTCTATGGATGGGGCAATAAAAAGTACGATTGTGAGTATTAGAAGAAAATGGAAGAGAACTGGAAAAGGTAGAAGAAAAATCCATTCTCCAGATATAGTAGGAATCCATTCTTGAAGAGAATGGAGGAAGAGAAAGATGAGGATAAGGGAGAGAAGATAGAGGAATGGAACGAAGAAGAGGATGAGGAAAATCAATGGAGAATTGAGGAAGATAGGAAATATCTGGAACAACTAGGGGATGAAAACCAAGCTATGGGTGACCTAAGGGACCCATATGATAAATTATAAAAGAAGTCTTCAGGACGAGGACCCTTGAAAGGGGGATAGTGTCATGAATCACCCAATTCTCTCTAAGTCAATATTTATTTTTCTTTTTCTTTTCTTTTCTTTTAATTATGTAATATAGTCGGATCAGTAAACAAGGGCAAACAATTGGACATGTATAAGTAGTATGCACAATCCAATGAGGACTCTAACAAGTTCTCTTTGTCTACTCTGACATAAAGTGTAATCTAGGTTAGAGTTACACTACTCAAGCCTCAGATCGTTACAGGACTCTAACGAGTTATTTTTGTCAACTCTGACTTAGAGTGGAGTTAAGCCTAAGGTCACTCACCAAAAGACTAAACTCTTACACTGGCATTCCTCAAGTTTTCCTTGCTTTTCCAAGTATTCTCTTCTGCTATACATTCCTTCTATCATACTAGGTACTTATCCTGTCCTCTTATCTTCCTTTTGTTCATGATCCTCTCTACTTTCCATTCTTCTTCTCCTTTGATTACCACTGGCTATAGTGTTTCTTTCCTTTGCCCCTCTACTTGTGATTTGTACCTTTGTACTCTACTAACGTTGACTACTGGATGTATTCTAATTGTACTAGGTAATTCTAACTCTATTGTGTTACTGGAGATAATTGCTTTTACTTTATAAGATCTCATAAAGCGTTCTGTAAATTTCTTTGTATGTCTTTCAGCCATTTGGTACTTTAGGTCTTTAGTGCTGAGTAGCACTAGATTGCCCACTCTGTATTCTTCCACCTCCCTTCTTTCTTTATCTGCATACTGCTTCATATCTTCTTGTACTTTCTGTAGTGCTGCTTTTGCTTTCTCCTGCACCTTTCTCATTCTCTCTGCAAACTTTTCTATCTCTTTATATTTCCCTCTCTTTCTCATTTCAAATCCCATTCTCAGATCTTGTCCTTGATTCGCCTTAAAAGGTGATATCTTAGTTCCAGTGTGTACTTTATTGTTGTAGGCAAATTCAGCTGTCCCCAACTATTCTGGCCATTGTTCTTGTTAATGGTTTATGAACATATGGAAATACTATTCCAACTTCTGATTTATTCTTTCTATTTGGCCATTTGTCTGTGGGTAAAATGCTGTTGACAATTTTGTCTCAATCCCTAGCATGTGATTCAACTCCCTCATAACACCTGCTGCAAATTGTGGTCCTCTATCAGAAATAATACTATCTGGTAGTCTATGTAATTTCCAAACATTATTTCTAAATAATCGTGCTAGTTCTTCTGTGCTTGTTCTTTCTGTAGTAGGTATAAAGTATGCTGTAACAAATAAGGTCTTAGTTGAGTAACCTTAACCTTACTCACACTCTAAGTCAGAGTTGACAAAGAGAACTCATTAGAGTTTCTGCTAATTGGCTCGGCTACTTATACACAAATATGTATTTACAAGTATTTGCCTAACTATTTTATCCTGTGTATCTCTTTTGAGTCATGATGTCCCATGCACATTTAATATTACATAATTATCAGAAAAGAAAAAGAAATAAAATAATCCACTGTTGTAAATTGTCTAGCTTATCTGTTGTTTTATAACACCACCCCCCTCTTAAGGGTCCTTGTTCTAAGAACTTCTTCATAGCTCATTGTATGGGTCCCTTAGGTTACCCATATCTTGGTTTTTATCTTCTAGACTCTCCAAATACTTCCTATCCTCCTCTATCCTCTATTGATCTTCCTCATCCTCCTCTTCATTCCACTCTTCTATTATTCCTCTCTTGTATTCATGTTCTTCTTCTTCCATTTTTTTCAAGAACAGATTTCTACTATATCTGGAGAATGGATTTTTCTTCTACCACTGTCATGCTAGACAATTAATTTTGGCAATATAAGTGACATTTGGAACATAATAATTATAATAAATGGCTTTCAAAAGAGAATCGGCTCCCCAGACATAACCACTAGAAGTTTGGTCGTGTACTCAAAAACACTATCCAAGTAGCGGAGTAGTGGCCGCGATCACCACTATCAGTATCTCATAACACTTTTCAAATGGTCTCATATCCTATCCATAAGATGGACTCCCCCCTAGAAGTGCTCTTGAGAGCAAACTCGACCTTAGAAGCATTTCCCTTGATAG
>Ga0153966_100597_pt1 | contig 11346 bp, 14 predicted proteins | sample TSFL050MetaG_FD_104738 | JGI IMG/M metagenome (GOLD analysis project Ga0153966, IMG submission 104738) | Attine ant fungus gardens microbial communities from Florida, USA - TSFL050 MetaG | ecosystem: Host-associated > Fungi > Mycelium > Unclassified | place: USA: Florida, Paynes | collected... | reverse complement strand
GTTATCATCCGGCTTAACATGTGCAGCTTCTTTAGTACCCTCATCACTTAGCCTCACTATCTCCCGTAATTCATGTATGGCATCATGGAACGTCAAATATTCGTCTTCATCATCTCCATTCTCATTGTCTCTCCTGCTCTTAAGTGGGACAGAAAATACGATACCATCGCCCCCGATACCACCCTCTTGTCGAGAAACAAAAAGCGTGTTCTTATCCTCCGTTACGTTGATATGGATGACAATCCAATTAGATGGCAATTTCTCTGCTTGGGATGCAGACAGAGCTGATGGACTGAGGCAATACGATCGATAACGTGCTCGTATTGATTCCCAATACGATTTTAACGGTGACGTACTTAGGTCCTCGTCACTTTCATCCTCGGAGTCCAGCTGTCTGTTGACGCGTTTACGTGCAGAAAAATTGGCGTCAGCATGGGAGGGTAGAAGCATAACGCCTTCGGCAGTGATGAGAGGCCATTGCATATCATCTGTATTTGGAGATCGAGGAAACTTGTGATGTATGGCTTCGAGCATTTCGCGCCGCAAAGTCAAAGCTGCAGAAGCATCTGTACTCTCATGAATATATCCATATGCACTCAAGTTGTCTAGAGGCAACAAGGAAAACATACCAAGTAAGCGTGATATCAATATGCGAGCCCTATTATCCTTTTGCCCCATTGAAGTTTGGAAGGATTTGATTACAGCCAGTGTTACCACAGATTCTCTGACATCTAGTGCATTACCTCGTAGAGCTATCGAGGACAAACTGTTCCGATATTGCTCTTCCGCTTGCCTCAAAGCATTGATGATGTCTTGGGCCGGGACTGACGGATGTTTCTGAGTGAGCTGCATACCCATAGGTATAGCAATTGCTAAACAAAGATCAGTCGTAATCGAAGAAGCCCTAGAACACACATACGTGACTCAGCAAGCGAGTTGAGGAACATATCACTCTGGAACCGAAGATATACGTTGTGAAGATTGAGCTTCGCAAGCAACGAGTCCTCCTGCGCCTTTGTGAGCGATGACCGTGGAAGCGATGCTAAATGTTTTAGCAGAGAGTTGAATCGCGTATCATTCTGGTTCCGGAGAAGCCAAACTGACTTGCCATCAGTTTACGCCAACATATGCCAAAGTTACTCACTCTGCCGCCGAAGAATACTCGTTAGAACGTCTGGTACTATTATGTCCCTAACCGATTTCGTGCTTGCAGGAGATAGTCCAAATGACTTCCTGGGTCTGATCGAACCATCTCAGCCGAATTCATACACGATAGAATCCACAAAGCACATACTCAATACCTTCATATTTCTCGAACGCAGTATCAATCTCCCTCAGCAGATCAATTGAACGTCCAAATAACACACTAGCATCACCCTCTCCCATCCTCTCCCTACACTCCGCCGTCAATCTGACAACTTCCACCGAATCGATAGTTGGTATATTCTTCAAGATTTCTCCAGCTTCTACAAGTTTTTCATATCCATCCTTCATCTGTCCCAATCTGACCTGCACTTCTCCTTGTTTTGCCAATGCCCGACTCAGCATTGCCGGTGCATTGAGGGCTTTTGCGAGGTCAAAAGCTTGAGCGATGAAAAACTCCGATTCTTTGGCAGATCCCCGGGTGAGATAGGCTTGGGCCAAGTCGAAGAGGATTGTGAGTAGTCCTTCGCATATGCGCAAGCCTAGACTATCGAAGTGTCGTTGAGGCGGAATAGTGGTTTGAGGTATTGGGTCTGGAAGAGGTTGAGGATCATTTGGAAGAGCTTGCTTCAGTGATGACATATCAAAGGGATTGTCGTCTTGCACAGGTTTACGAGATGGGGAATTGAGACGCGCAAGACTGTCGATTGCACGATTCCAGAGGCGGAGAGATTGGAGCAATAGATCTATCGACATTGTCATGTCTTCCTGCAATTGTCACTGGTAAATACAAGTCAAGATCATTTTTTGAATCGCAGACAACCTTGCAATTCTGTATCATAGCTACTGTTCGAGCTGCCAATGCAGCTTTTTCTAATCTTCGTACCCGGGCATGCACCCTCTGCATCGAGCTACCGCTCTTTTCATCATAGTCGATCCCTTTTGCGATACTCACGGCTTCACAATACACCAACGAACTATCAGTACGCCAGTCAAGGACACTAATCCGGTGTCACATAATGAGACGCACCTTTTTGGAATGTTTTCTATCAGAGCTAGTGATTCGGCGTACCTCAAGAGAAAAAGAGCAGAAGTTTCTTCCGAGATATGGCCACCACGAATTGTTTCTAAGGCTTGACTGAAAATCGAAGTCGCTCGACGCGTTTTTCCTATCCGCATGTACTCATGCGCCAGGTCAAGAGAAGCAGTGATGAAGCCTGTGTCATTGATCCGTCAGATGATTAAGAATGTCTGGGTTCAGGAGACAAACCTTCACTAATGATACCCTTGTGTATCTCGGAAAGCTTGCGTGATATGTCTAGCAGCTGTACTTTGGGTAAGCTGAGCGAGAGAAGGCCCAGCACTCGTGCCACAGTCTCTTTTCCAAAATGAATAACAACACCAACAAATGGCATGGTACACACTCACGAAGCATACCAGAAAACCGATCAAAGTCATCAAATAGCGGGGGAGATTTCCCGATCTCGGTACGAGCACGAGGTGGAGTAGCAACGTTCGTTGGCATCGGCTGCATTACTACAAAGATAAATGAGGAAAGAAAAGAGGACACTCAAGGCTCAACGCACCTTTGCGCTTTGAAGAAATACCGCTTTTGTCTCTGATCACGCCCACTGCTTTTTTCTCAGGTTCTAGTCTGGTCGAGCTCGTGGTTGTCCGGATTCTCGCTCGCGTTATGGGTGGAGCTGCTGTAGCGGTCGCAGTGCGCTTTCGTGCTGTTGTCCTGGGAACTGCGGGTTTTTGCAGCATAAGCGATTTTCTCAATGCGACAATTTTTGGACTATCAACATGTTTCGTGAACGCTGGACGAAGTATACGACAAGCTTGTTCAACATGATCCGCAGCAAGGGAGACTTGTTCCGTAGCTACGGCTTTATGGGCATGCAAGACCAACCATAGGTGGTTTAAGGCTCGGTATTGAATATGATAAGGAGCTAGCTCAACATCCGCTCCGAGGCTCTCGAATGAAAATCAGCTCAAAGGCTAGCCCAAATAATTAAGCATGCACACACATCAAGTGAGAGCAAAGTTTCTACTTCTTGAGATATCTTCTGCACTTCATCGAACGCCGGGACATTTTCTGCGCGGTATAAGACTTCTAATAGGCGAAGCATCACTCGGGCTCGTCGGATAGGCATGCTAACTTCCTGGCTGTACACCTTCATTGCGCTTTCCAGCAAAGTCCTGATATTTCGCTGTGCGGATTCTCGTGAACCTCGCCTCTCAAGGCTATCGACCTGCTGCTCGATCAGAATACCAGTAATTCGAGGGTCCGTTGTGACATCTAATGAGCGAAATGAGTGTTGAAAGGAAATTTGCTCTGTGGGTATCAGCAGCTCGGTGAGACCAATATAAGTAACTCGATCGATGATCGTGGCAAGTTGGCTATAGCAGTTGTTCCCAGGTGTGAAGATTGATGATATAGGCATCTTGTCCGTATCTTTGGTTAACTCGTAAAGAGTGTACGGAAACATGACAACGGCTCGAATAAATGCGATATAAGCATTCTGGTGTAACATTAGCAGTTAACGATACTTAACATGGAGACTGAATTACCTTCTTGTCCCCAATCTTCATATAACAAATCCCAAGAAGCTCCCATCTCCGAAATAAAGTCTCTTCTAATTGCTTCCAGCCTTCTTTTTCCCTGACTTTCTCTTCGCCAGTGGTTTTTTCTTTCGACCGTCGTGCCAGTGCCTTAGTGCCAATGGCACACGCCTCTTTGAGAAATGGGATAGTTGAACCATAGATTCCAGCTTGATACATGCTTCCTGCAAAATTGTGATATGCTCCCGAAAGACACCGAAGGTAGTTGGCCAGAGTAATGCCCGATGAGTCCACAGTAGCGATAATAGTTGCAGCTTTGCCTAGGTAGTCATATGTAGCAGTATGCGTTTCTGTATCTTGAACCTTCGATGTAACTTTTGCAAGGGTGAACAATGAATCCAACGTTCGGGTGGTCAGATCAGACAAGAATGGTAGCATTTGAGCTGTTAGTTTGAGAGCCAGAATCTGAGAACTAAGATCAGCAAGCCGTTTGAGTTTATATCAGCCCTAATCACTTCTGAGATAGTCAGGTTGAGTGCGTCGATGATGACCGAGAAAAGCTCTTTGGCATTCAAAAAGACCTGGTCATTCGTGCAAGATGAACGGTCCAGGAAAGATATTATACACCGCCGAAGTCGCTCCAGTGCCCGATCAATCTTTCCAGATGCACGTTGCATCTCCGTCTCAGTTTCACTCGAGATTACGCCTTGTAAAAGAGAAACTAACGCCGTCGAGTCTCTCAAGACATTTGAACAAGAGCATAGTTTGTTCACTAGATCAATCTCTGCTAATATTGAGCTACCTGTATACAATGGTATAAAATACAGGCTCTTACCCTTTTCCTTCTCATTTTTGTCTTCCAACACTTCGTTTAGAAGGACTGTCAACTCAGTTAGGAGAGTGTACAGCTGGGCACCAGCAGTAATGAGTTCGTTCTTGACCTCATGGGAAGAAGTAGAGGTAGGAATATGGGGATTAGGAATTCTGCGATTTCTTGAAGATTCAGTTCTGGAGGAAGAACGTTTGTGCATTGAGCTTCTTTGCAGACTGTTCAAGTGGTTGACTGAATTGAATAGACTCACGTGATACACGCGTTGTTCACGCGTTATTTGTGATGAGGTACTTGTATTTCTATGAATACAATAATGATAAATATTCTATCAAACCTTAGATATTATTTGATTGGAAATGTCAATATCCAATAGTCCCCGCATCATTATGAACCGAGCCTCCATGCTCATATGCCAACCTCTTTAGTACCCAATATCAGTACTGGTATCCTGAGGGTTTACTTGGACTGATCTTTCAACAAGCAATCTGACATAAGACACCGAAAACTGATCGTCTCTCAGGCGTAATTTTCCAAAAATAAAATAAAATAATGCTTACTCACGCGACAACATCAAATTGCCCAAGTTTGATATCTTCGTTCAGATTGTATAATCTTATGCTACAGCATTTGACAAGTATATTGTTCAAAACACACACTTATTAAATGTGACCATTTCAGCCAATCTATCCCAAATCCAAATAGAACCCTGTTTCCTCGTCTACGAAATTAGTTTGCTGTTATCCGGACCCACTTATCACTTTATGTACAAGCAAAGGGTCTATTGAATGAAAGCTCTGGTCAATATTCAGGTTTCAGCCCGCACTCAGAGACCTCAACCAGGATCCGTCACAATATCAAACAAGACTGGTCTAGACTCGACATCTGATGTCCACAGTAGAACTTCCTACATTGAAACCCGGAAACGATAAACTTGTTTTCGGGGATCTGTCTGTGTCTTTGTACACAAACACGTTCACAATTATATTCATCATGGCGTGATCATGTCATGACATGGCTATGAGAGGCTTTGAGAAAGGAAAGATAGAGAGGGACTGATGACCAGATAAAACATCATGCAAAAGAAGTTTATCGTCAACCGATGAGAGAAAGAACATAGAAATGAAGGGGCCGAACCGAATTGTCCCGGGCGTGTTGACGGGGATGAGATGGATAAATACTTTGTACACAACTTTCTATAGAACACGTGAAAAGGACCTGTGTGATATGTGTAAGTGACAAGAAACAAAAAATATTGATGTGGGAGGGAGGTTCAAGGCCAACCTGACTCGAGAAAACGACGTGAGATAGCAGAGGTAACACAGACGAAGAATAACACCCATCACCGGAGCGTCATTCTTGAAGCTCTAGCCACCAATCCTTGCTGTTGCTGCGCTGTCGGGCGGTATGTATAACCACTGCCACCTGTGGCAGCCTCTACACCAGCGGACCTCTTTGGGATCGGTAGCACCTGCACACGTTCTTGCAATTTGGGTTGTAGCAGAGCTCGCTCCGAGGCAGCCGGTGCTTGTTGGTCCCGAACCTGTTTCGCAGCGACGCCAACACTAGCCTCCTTAATACTGACAAGTACTTCCTTGCAATATTTCAACTTGTCGACCAATTTCTGATTGAATCTCACTTGTTCAGGATCAAGACTGTTGCTCGGGTTGAATGATTGTGCCATGACATCGGACAGCTTGTGTCTCGTTAGGTTGTAATTCTTATCAATATGAGTGACAAGGAGGCCGTGCGATGAGAGAATGAGTTTGGAATGATCGTAAAAGTTGAACTGGCAGAATACGTGATAAGGGGTGAAGGTGAAATTTAGGTGCATACCTGAAGGACATCGTGAGACAGTTTGAAGACAATAACGTGCTTCATGCGCAGATACTTGTGCACCCATTCCATGCCCTTGGATCGTGCTGTGTCTCGGTAGACGTAGTCATGATGGTTAAACAACCGATCCATGATATATCCCTCGAAACTCTTTAACAAATACACCTTAGTCTTGAGTTCCTCAGGGTAGCTATCCAATGTATGCGATTTGCGCATAAACGCACTCCCGTGATGACGCGATGTGATATAATCGAAGTGACTGTAACACGGATCAGTGGATTATGTCACCAAAGACGTACAAAAGACGTGCACTTTGTCCGGGCTCAACACACAGGTGGTGCTATCGTTAAAGTACACACCAACACTCCCATCGGTCAAGGCGTATCCCATTCCGTACTTGTTGCAGTAATCAACCCAACTCACAATGAACACTTTTTCATCAGGTAGTGGGATGTTTGCGTGATCACGGAATACGCGGCCTGCAGCTTTTGCCTCGAACGCGGATGTCAGCACTTGTGCCGCAGCTTCAAAGCCGCCCAGCTTTTCCGTGCCTCCTTCAAGGCGCTTTTCTGCTTTCAGTGACTCTGACAACACAACATTGGCCAGTTAGGAGGCACTCTCCCCATTGACGGAAAAAAAAAACAGCTACAAACCTGAGGTAGTCGGCACATTCTCCTTCTCTCCATGCACAACTGTAACATGCTCCTTGTCTTTACCCTTCAAATCATTCGTAATACTCTTGGGTAGCGAGGTTGTTGATGCGCGGAAAGCAGATGATGTCGGTAAGTTTTCCCGAGTCCTTGATGAAACAAGGGCATGGCGGTCCTTCTGGAAGGGAATCTGAGGCAATGGACGACGAGTAAACGCAGATGCAGGCTCTGGCGAGGGAGCTGACGAAACAGCAAGTCTTTCGGTCAAATGGGCATACTTCTCTGCCGGTGTAACTAAGTTGGGCTCATCCTCCTCATTCACCTCTTCCCCCTCCTCTGGCTCCTCTGGTACAGGAGCCATTTGTGCGACAATACGTGCCTTCTGTGCTTCAAGCTCCTTCCTTGCCTTTCTTTCTTCTTCAACAAGATCGTCGGCAGCGTTGATATAGTTACGGCGTAAAGGGCTTTCTTTGGTTGCTTGCAACTTCCTCAACAAGGCGCTCTCTCTGTGATGAGGACCAGGGGCTATGGCCTCCGAACCAGTCTGAACGCCCATGACCAACGGTTGTCTTGCAGAACTGAGCAAGGCAGAAATTGGAGATCCGGGTTGGATTGCCTTCTGGAATTCTTTCTCTTGCTGTTGAATGGAATTCATATATGTTTTGTTGTTACCACTTGAATTCTGAGGTATTGGGCCGCCGCTGCTTGGTACAGCATGAGGGCTCTGATCCAGAAGCGCGTGTCGCCGCAGGCGCCTGAGGTTGCTTTCGGACATGGAAGATGTGATGCTGGAAAAATCAGGAGTGACATCATGAGCAGAGGAAGGGATATGAGATGGTACAGGCCCTTGGGTGAAGAAAAGATGGTCAAGAATCTCAAAGAGGGTGGGCCGCAGAGAGGGATCAGGTGTAAGAATCTGCTGAATTAGGGTTTTAACGGCGGTACCAATCTTGCGGTCCGAAGGGAATTCATAGGTGTTATCACGGATTCGCCTTTCGATGGGATCAGCAGCAAGCTGAAGGGAGTGAAAATAACTCACTGGTATATCTCTTTCACATCTTTTGTCTGGAATGGAGGTCTACCTATCATTAGGGTATAACAAATGACGCCAATGGACCAGGTGTCTACTTCAAAACTGTGACCATTCGCAGTGTCAAAAAGGACCTCGGGCGCAATATAATTGGGCGTTCCACATATGGTTTTTTTCCTTTCTCCCGGATTCTCGATCAGTGCAGCCAGGCCGAAATCTGCAACTTTGATGTTCATGTTAACATCGAGAAGTAAGTTTCCGAGCTTCAAATCTCGATGGATGACCTGATGCGTGTGCATGTAGTGGCATGATCCAATGAGTTGAACCATGAAGAAGCGAACTTCCGGTTCTGTAAATCGGCGTCGGCGTCGGAGCATATCCATGAGGGAGCCGGATGGACATAATTCAAGGGTCATATACACGTTGTCTCCATCCTCGAAGCAATCGTGGAAACGAACGATGTTAGGATGCTCGAGAGAACGATGGATCTTGATTTCTGCCCAAAGCTGTCCAATATATGAAACAACTTGTATTCCATATGGAGGCTGACAATACTGACCTTTGTCTTGGCTTTCTTGGTCTTGAGCGAGGTCTTGGTAATGACTTTACATGCAAGCCGAGTTTCTCGAGGATCCTGGACTTCGAACACACGGGCAAAACCTCCCTCTCCGAGAAAACCCACACGAGTAAACTGGAAACGGCTGTGTTTATCTACGATGACCTTTGGTGGTGTTGGGGGTGTCGTTTTGCTGTTCTGGCGCGGTAGGGGCGGTGAAGTACTTTTTAGTGGTGGTTTCGGCGGTGCCTGCGGCTGCGGCTGTGGGGGTTGTTGTACGTTGTTCGTGGCTGAAAGTGGGACTCTGCGATGGGGCTGGATTTGCTGAGACTGCATAACAGCTATTTTGCGCTTGTAGTCGACGTTCATGGTGGTTGAGGTATCTTGCTGAGTATTGGCCTAACGCCTGGTCCTGCTGACCGGATTATGGTACTGTTTTGAAAATGTAAAATCAGACACATCAAAATTCAACACGAGGTCGCGTTGTGCCTATCACGTGCTTGTTCGACACACACACAGTCACATGATCGCGTTTTTTTAATAATTTATATCCAGCATTTATATTCCGCAACAAGCAAACTAGTACTAAGACGCGGAGGGCCTAAACAGGACCCGACATTAGATGGTGTATCTACAAAAGGCATGTGGCCATAGGAGGAGGGTGCAGGCGAAGTTTCTAGTGGGTATTTGAGGTAGCAGCATGTCTGAAGGGGTTATTATAGCAGTAAATAGAAGGAGAAAGAGAAGATTAAAAGAGAAATTATCTATGAGTGAGTGGTGCCGGGTGCACCTCATCATCAGATCCTACAACATGATTGCGTTTTTGGATGCATTTCTATTTTTCATTTCTATTCAACAAGCAATCTGGTACCAAGACAGGGCCTAAACTATGGCCTATTGATTGGGGTGTGTCTACAGGAGGCCTAGTGCCAGAGGAGTACAGGGTGGACAGAGGGATGTGTTACTGCCACTTGTAACTACTGCTTTGAGAAAACAGTCTCCCACTTTGTGGAGTAGAGGATACATCTTAAAAATTGACATATCCATTCTTTGTATTCTGTCTTGATACTTTTCATGGCACTATAGTGGGGGCCTAAGGTAGTTGATCATAAGAGACTGTGATGGGGAATTCTGGGACATTAGATGATGTCATGGCAGCTAGCACCAGAATAGGGGCCCAAGGGATTAGAAATAAAGAGTTTGGTATCAAATCAATCTATCTGAAAAGAAACTAACTTTGTGTTACTGATTCTTTCTCATATATCTGGAAGACCATATAAATGTTATCTCATCATACAATAGCTTCCAAAACTGACCAAATGTTCAGTGTTTTTGGATTAATCATTTAATACCATTACATAGGCAAAAGATCTTTTACTTGTTGTAACAATTGAAGTTGTGGTTGAGTAACCCTAATCTCACTCACACTCTAAGTCAGAGTTTGACAAAGAGAACTCATTAGAGTTCCTGCTAATTGGCTTGGCTACTTATACACAAATATATGTTTACAAGTATTTGTCTAACTATTTTATCCCATGCATCTCTTTTTGAGTCATGATGTCCCACGCACATTTAATATTACATAATTATCAGAAAAGAAAAAGAAATAAAATAATCTACCATCACAAATCGTCTAATTTGTCTGCCGTTTTATAACACCATCCCCCTCTCAAGGGTCCTTGTCCCAAGGACTTCTTCATAGCTCATTGTATGGGTCCCTGAGATTACCCATATCTTGGTTTTCATCTTCTAACCCCTCCAAATACTTTTTATTCTCCTCTATCCTCCATCGATCTTCCTCATCCTCTTCTTCGTTTCACTCTTCTATCATTCCTCCCTTGTACTTGTGTTTCTCTTCTTCTATTCTTTTCAAGATTTCTACTATATCTGGAGAACAGATTTTTCTTCCACCACCTTCAGTTTTCCTCTATTTGCTTCCAATACTCTCTGTCATATTTCTTCTGCCTCTTGTCATCTTACTTCATTTTCTTCTTCTCTTCTATACTCTTTCTTGAATTTTTCTACTAACTTCATGGCATTCTTCAAATTCTCCCTACTTTCCCATGTGTCTTTTTCCGCTGTATATTTCTTTCATCATACCAAGTACTTGTCCCTTTCCTGTACCTTTCTCTTGTTCATAATCTTCTCCACCTCCCACTCTTCTTCTCCTTCAATTACCACTGGTTGTGGCGCTTCCTTTTTCTACCCCTCTACTTATGACTTATACTTCCGTACCCTGCTGATGTTAACTACTGGATGTATCTTGACTATACTAGGCAACTCCAATTCTATTGCATTATTGGAAATGATCACCTTTACTTTATAAGGTCCTACAAAGCGTTCCATGAACTTCTCTGTTCATCTTCCAATCATTTGGTACTTTAGATCTTTAGTGCTTATCACAAACTTCATTCGGCCATAACTCCATGGATACTTGCACAATTCCCACGGTCTAAGATGCGTCGGAAAGCCCTCAAGAAGACCTTTCAAACGATGCCCAAAACGTGTCAAAGCAATCAGTACTCATTGAGATATCAGTTAATCAGTACGGACACTGATTGGCAGATATCTTGGGAACCGCCGAACGCGGACGTTCGCTTCCATGTGCACATGAAAGCTCTCTTCAATACGCTTCTGACGACTATAAATAGACCTTAGGGCAATAAGATCCTGTGGAGATACAAGGACCTCAAGGTTTGGCATGACACTGATCTATTACCCATAGATGCACATCAAT
>Ga0153966_100594_pt1 | contig 11403 bp, 15 predicted proteins | sample TSFL050MetaG_FD_104738 | JGI IMG/M metagenome (GOLD analysis project Ga0153966, IMG submission 104738) | Attine ant fungus gardens microbial communities from Florida, USA - TSFL050 MetaG | ecosystem: Host-associated > Fungi > Mycelium > Unclassified | place: USA: Florida, Paynes | collected... | reverse complement strand
TGTTCTGTTGATGTGTAATGAGATTGATCTTGTATGGCACAGGTCTGGACGTTGTCTTGCAACGAAGATCACGAAACCTGATATCGGGAATGGTTCTTGTTAGTGATGCGTCGGACAGCACGCGTCGAGCACAAATGGATCTTGTATTGGCTCGTGCAGAGGCTGCGAATGTGCCCATCCATTCATTCGGCTATGGCCGCTCACACGATCCAGCATCACTCTGGCTCATGTCCAATCATACTGGTGGTACTTACACGTTTGTAAAAGATTGGTATGACCTGCAAGACTGTATCGCGGGCTGTGTGGGAGGAATGATGTCCATTGGCTTACTCAACATGAAACTTCACATGAAAATTGTCGACTTCCAACGGTTTAGAGTTCGCAAAGTTTCGGGTGGACCGACATCAATTTTGTCGTCAGACGGACAAAATGTGGATGTAGATGTGGGAGAGTTGAGGTATGGAGAGAGAAAAGAGATGTTGATTGAGTTAGAGTTGGATAACACTGACATACAGAGACAACAAGCACAAGGAGTTCCTCAAAATGGAGGCAGAAATGGCTCTAACAGAGCCTTGAACGCCACAGATCAATTTGTTCGGGATCTGGGATTGGACGCCCTATCAATTGAAGATACTCCAGATCTGACATATGGAATCATGGGGCAAATGATAGATGAAGTACCCGTCATTGAGATAGACGGATCATTCTTTGATCCAGGAGCAGCAAAGCAAATTACTCGTCTTGCTCGTCCCGTTCTCCTCACTATAACCTTCCTTCCAGGATCTCAACAAATCTCTCGTCCACCATCTGCACTCTCTGATTCTGTGATTGTACGAAGACGAATGGAACTCTTGGCATCAGACATGATCACGCGTGCACTAGTTTTGGTATCAAGGAGAAACTTCCAACAAGCACAGAAGATTATGGGAGAGACGAAGAGAATATTACATACAGTTTTGACCACGGTGTCCAAGAGTTTGGCTCAGAACGGAGTGGCTCCAAGACATAGAAAGGACGTTCAGACGGTGGGAGCGGTGAGAGCAATGCAGGGGATACTACACGATTTGCAGATATTGTCAGAAGCGTTGGACGATAATGTGGAGATGTTTGCACATGATCATAGGAATTTTGGTGCTCAGCAGGTATGTGGTGATTCTTTAGCGAGATGGTAATATTGATTGGTGATTCCCAGGCTATGATCCTAAGAGACCAGAAAAGTTGGAGTGGCAGGAGCGCGACTGAAAAGTTATTCTGGACTGCGGACTTATCGATCGACTTGGTCTCTCGAAGTACGGATTGGGTTCCACGCGATCGATGATGTTGAGCCTTGGCCAATGTTGAGAGTCACTATACCACATGACACACTCTTTTGTGTATGTGCTGCGTGTATTTTTCTTGTCGGACCCACTCTTTTCCTTCGTTTTTATCTTGGTGCCTCCTTTTTTTCATTTATTTCATACCCTTAGCACTTCCACTTCTGCTCTTGTTTCCTCGCCTTGGCATCACGATTATATCCCTTCCCTTTTGTAACTCATTATTGATCTCTTTGTTTCTGCGTACGTTCATACTCGTTGTTTGTTTTATTATTGTAATATCTCTGACTTATCTCTGGTCTGATTATTACCTTAGTGTCATCTAACTGCTGCCTCGTAACCGAGACCTTCTTTTGGAGATGGTATTTTCGAGGCTTCCGCAGAGATATTATCAGTTTGTAAAACAATTATGATTCCTTGAAATCTACTGGTGTTTGGTGTTTCGTTGGTTCTGATAGACTAAAATCAATGTCGAGAAAATCGAATTCTTTGAAAATAGGTGACTGTATAGTAGTGATGGAGAAACATTTGGATAAGAAATTCAAGGGGTGGATCCGATGTATATACTATGCTGTTACAAGCCTTTTCCATCAGCTTAGTAAACATTACTAAAAACGTGTCATAAGTTGATGCTTTAACACCAACTCTCATTGAACGTGAACAAAACAACCATCCTCCCTCTTCCTATAACTACCATGGCTAGCTCTAGTAGAGGAGCGGAGCTGGAAAATCCTGCGCGTTTGCGTAGACGACAGTATCAAGGATCTTCTCATACACCCTCTTTGACTTCGGATAATAACCAGAGTGATGAGCCGGCTGCTGAGATTTACCAGAGTGCTGTGAGTGATTGATTTCGTTGAAATTATGCCGATCCTACAGCTTGCTGAGGATACAAAATCTTGTGGTGGTTGTGACATTGTAGCGATCTCGTAGTCAAGCGGAACAGCTGCTTGATACGTCGAATGCAAGTGTTATTGTTGTCGCTACCCTTACAGCGCTTGCATTCGCATTGAGATTCTACAAGATTAGTCACCCTGATCAAGTTGTGTGCGTGTCCCTTCTTTTTAATGTTTATCTTTGGACTCAAACACTCGTTCTCAGTTTTGACGAAGTCCACTTTGGAAAATTCGCGTCATATTATATCACACGCCAATACTACTTCGATGTTCATCCACCTTTTGCGAAACTCCTCTTTGGGCTAGCTGGCTGGTTTGTTGGATTTGACGGAGAATTTACTTTCGACAATATTGGTGATAACTATACACTGAATAATGTGCCTTATGTTGGCATGCGTGCGCTTCCTGCGGTTTTAGGATCGTTGACGGTACCGGTTGTGTACGCAATTATGAAAGAGAGTGGTTATTCAACAATTGTTGCTGCATTTTCGGCGATTTTGATTCTCTTTGGTCAGTTTTTGTTCGGTTATAGTGAGTGAGTTAATACTGAAATGTTGGTTTTGTATAAGATAATGCCCATATTACGCAGTCAAGACTGATCTTGCTGGATGCGGCTCTAATTTTCTTCATGTCCTTGACGATATATGCCTATGTGAAATTCCGCAAGCTGCGTTATCGGTGAGTGATTATGCTGTTTGTGTGTTAGTCACTGCTCGACTGATGTGGCATGTGTTAGCGAATTCACGACGGAATGGTGGGTCTGGTTGATTCTCACTGGTATCTTCATGGCATGCACTTGGGGTTCCAAGGTCAACGGTATCCTGACTGTGATCTGCATCGGATGTGCTGTCTTGATTGACCTTTGGGATATTTTGGACTACAGGAAAGGAACATCGATGGTGAGTTGTTTCCCCTGCCCAACGTGCCGGACTTGCTGACGCGGTGTACAGGATTACTTCTGGCAACATTTCGTTGCTCGTGCTATTGGTCTGATTCTTGTTCCTTTCATTGTCTACCTCTCGTTCTTCTATGTACACTTTGCCATTCTCGTGCAGTCAGGAACTGGCGATGCCTTCATGAGCCCTGCATTCCAGGAGACTTTGGCCGGTAATGAGATGCTCATGAGCAGCGCTGGTGAGAATAATTGTAGCTTCTGGATAGGATGCTTTTACTGACTTTGGGAAGAAATTCGTTACTTTGACACCATTACTATGAAGCACAAGGATACCAAAGTTTTCTTGCACTCACATTTAGAGAGATACCCTTTGACCTATGACGATGGTCGTATCAGCAGTGCAGGTTTGTTATTTGGTACTCAAGTGCTTCTTCCTTTGCTGAGCCCATTATAGGTCAACAAGTCACCGGTTATGCTCATAACGATACCAACAACTTCTGGCAAATTATTCCCACTCAGGCTATCCCTGAAACCGGAAGGGGACGCATTGTTCGCAATGGCGATGTTATCCAGCTCCTTCATGTTAACACCAACTCTCACCTCCTCACTCATGATGTTGCCTCACCCTTGATGCCCACGAACCAAGAGTTTACCACCTGGCCAGCGGATGATCATAAAAATTATAATGACACTCTCTTCCAAGTTGCACTCGTGGATAATGTTGATGGTGCTGCATGGAAGACCAAGTCAGGTTACTTTAGACTCATACATGTCCCTACTAAGGTGTCCATGTGGACCCACAATTCGCCACTGCCTGATTGGGCGTTTAAACAACAGGAGATTAATGGGAATAAAAACTCTAGAGAGAAATCGGCTGTCTGGTTTGTTAATGAAATTGTAGATACTGAAGGTGAGACAAAACTCTCAATCTGTCATTGCTTCACGTCCTGGTCTCGTATTCTAGATCCTGAGGGCCTTGACAACCGTCTGGATGATCAACCCCAAAAACAACCGAAGAGCATGAATTTTTTCAGGAAGTTTGGTGAACTCCAGCTCCTTATGATGCACCACAATGCTGGTTTGACCGCTTCGCATCCCTATGCCAGCACTCCTATCAACTGGCCCTTCTCTTTAACGGGTATCAGCTTCTGGACCGAGAACGAGCCTCAGAAACAAATCTATCTTATTGGGAATCTCATTGGCTGGTGGGCTTGTGTTGTCGGGCTATCAATCTACATTGGTGTTCTCGGGGCTGATCTTATAGCACGGCGCCGTAATCTGGACCCCATCCCGGAACGTAAGTACCGATATTTGGTTACTTTCTTTGACGAAACGTTTGATCGTGTCATGTCAGCCGTCCGTAATCGCCTCTGGAACAACACTGGTTTCTTCATGTTGGTTTGGGGTGTTCATTACCTTCCGTTTTTCCTGTTCAGCCGTCAACTGTTTATTCATCATTATCTACCTTCGCACTTGGCTTCTGCTCTAGTTGCTGGCTCTGTCCTGAGCTTTGTCCTCAGTGATACCATCAACTATCCTATTTCCATCCCTGGTCCCAAGACAAGGCGCCAGCCCACACAATTTGCAGATGTCGGCACCAAGGGTATTGTCATCACTGCTGTTTTCAGTTTCATCATGTTTTTTATGTTTTCCTTTATTGCGCCCTTGACTTATGGCACACCTGGGTGGGGTCTCTCTTTCTATCTTGTGTAAAACTGGTTGCTGAATGATGCTCTTAGGCTGACTGGTGATGAAGTCAATAGCAGGAGGTTATTATCTACTTGGACACTGCACTTTGCTGCGAAAAAGACGTTCGATCTTTAGAAGATTGGTTTTGATATTGAATTCCTTTACTATCCTTGTGTTGTTCTTGGTGTAATTAATTTATGATGAAAGCAATCCACAATTGGTGTATCCTAAGAGGCTAGCCATTGGAGGGTGCGCTAAAAGAAGTGTGACACAGCCACTGCGATGAAGTAACGAACCATAAAGTAGTGGTCCGGCTATCGTCTTCCGCCATGTTCAATGCTCCTAGGCCAGGTCAGAGGTATATTTCCACGTCGACAAGTGGTATAGGTGGAAGCTTCGTCGATGAGAACCCTCTTGCGAACTCAGTGTATGACGATGGCCTGGATCCCTGGAGCTCTGCCCCCAGCCCTGCCCCGACCCCCATTCCGGATACCTCGTCCTCCCCTGTCACATCTAGTTCTGTGATCGGTGAGTTGCCGCTCGACGACAAGCTCTGGGTTCGGCTACTCATTTAATATCTTTCAGCTGATGCTAATATCCCTGCTATATATCGTCGAGCTTTCAGTGCTGTCGACTCGACTGGATTTGAGGAGACTTCGGTCAATTCGCTCTCGCGAGTTCTGACGGTATCCGGCTTGCCTGCAAGCACTATTGACCGAGTGTGCCCTAGTTTTATTGCTGGCCTTGTCATGAGATGCTGATCATGCGCCGTAAGATTGTGAGCTTGGTTAGCTCACGTTCCCGAGTCTCGAAACTCGAGTTCTTTGTCGCTCTGGCTCTAGTAGCGTTGGCGCAAATGGGAAAAGGTGCAGTGAATGTACAATATACTTCCCCGAGTCTGGACATCGGATTTACAGACCCGACCATTGAACAAGTCGCTGCTCTGGCAGTACAGAATACCCTACCGGAACCAATACTTGACTTGGATCGACTACATGCATCAAATTCTACTATGCCTTCATACAGGCAGAATAGTGTTGATCCATGGGATACAACTGCACGATACAATTTTACACCATCGAACCCCTCTACAATTCCTGGTACCGGTAATAATGCGGCATTGACACCAGGGATAATCAATGGTCTTCATTCAACACTTTCAGGGACCGGTTTACCTCCTCAATGGTGGGAGAGGCAGCAAAGTGTTCGGGTGACGATTCTAGGCCAGCAGGGATTCATCTTAAATCGGTATACTGTGTACGAGATAGCCACTGAGGTGAGCTAAGAGGCTCTCGGAACAAAGAGGACAGTGTGCCCAAAAATCTTACTAGAGCGATATAACGGTTACGGTTACGGTTACGCGACGTTATTCGGAATTTGTATTTCTTTGGGAAGTGCTTACTCGAAGATATCCATTCCGTCTCTTCCCTGCACTGCCTCCTAAACGAATAGGACGTGAGCTGCTCTCGTTAGTCTCCTCAATATTCGTGCATTGATAGTTTTGTACTCTGAAGCGGATGAACACTTCTTGGAACAAAGAAGGCATGGTTTTTCTGAAATACAATTATTGAGTTTGACGTGCCTTCAGACGGGGTCTACAGCGTGCTTTGAATTTCGTCATGTATGCATTCAACATTCTATTATCCCAATTCCTACTGATTACCCTCAGAAACCATCCAGTATTGAAAGACGATGCTGTTCTTGGAGTATTCTTGACAGTACCTTCCTTTGAGGTATGGCGGAAGCAAACCTCTGTTTCTCTAGATGAGGAATCTATGTCAAAAAAAGTCGATCGAGTAGAAGAAATGTCAATACCGAGCGACTTCGAGGAGAAGATAAAGTGAGTGTTGGCACTACTTGTGGCTAGTCTCTTGTTCCATCATTTTCAGTGTTATCCGAGCAAAACTTGGCCCTTTGATTGAACAGTGGCAAAGAATATGCATACTCGCAGAGCGTATAATGAAGAGGCATGAAGCTACAGCGGTACGAACTCCCCAAGCCTTCAGAAGATCCTATCTGCCAACTCATTTCACATTGCCCAATTTCTCTCCCATTTCTACTATATCTTCCCTTCCCGGTTTATCGCTGTCCACCATATCTTTACATCAATCCATCTTCGGTCTTCGTACATCTACTGTCGAAGGGCAGGGTGACCTTTCTAGGCTTACAAATACTCTCAGGGCTGTTATCGAAGTTAACGAGTATTGTTGGAGAGGAGATGAATGCGATTTATCAAATGGAGTAAGACAGGGTCTAGATCATCTTGCGACACATACTCAACGTCATTCTGACATGTCCGAGGCTCGGGTGAGCTCATTTTCTCTTGATCTGAACTTCTAACTATCTTAACCTCTAGACGAGGACGCTTTTAAATGACACACTCGAATCCCTGAAGGTAGGTGCAACGGTCATGAAGTTCTGATCGATAACACACAAGAGTGAATATAGACACAACGTGACCTGTATGTTGCAACCAGAGACCTCCTCGTCCGGCATGATCGACTTTCGATGGATCAAGTTGAACGCCTTAAGAAACGCGTCGAAATCGTCAGTGTCAGGCTCGATGGTGTTAGAATAGCTGCGAAAGAGGGTTGGCAAGGAGAGGCTGATAGGCTGACGGCAATTATTGAGAAGGACCAAGGATCGATTGCAGCCCAAATGAGCCGAAGGGTTTTCATCCGCGTTTGGTGAACATAATCCTGCGTTTCACCTCATCTTCAAACTTATGCCTCTTGTCAGCCTATGGAATGAACTACGAATAATCTTGCATAATCGAGAAAATACGCTAGTCACTCAAGCTGTCAAGGCGTTCGCGCGTGAAGAGCAAGAGTATGCTGAGAGTGTATCGAGAAACTGGATTTCTCTTGGGGATGCCTTGGAAAATATGCCTTATGAGTAATTGACCTTTATTGTGTCAGGGTCGTTATTCTATGGATTCTTGCTTTGCGCCAACCTATCCCTTATGCAATCTACACACGATTAATATCCACTTTTCCTCCTACTACCGTGATACCTTGAATATTTCTAAAAGCTTTGAACAGGATATCCGTTCAGGCTTGGAGTTCGTAAACTAGCGAATGCCATCATCGCGGAGAAGTGCCAATTATCCGGATCAGAATGCTCCGACTGAGTGCCTCGGGATCCACCGGCAAGCGCCGTCATACTCTGCTCTAAACGATATCTCATCCCAACTTCTATGACTCTTCACCAGACGTCACATACTACCATCCTTGAAGATGAATTACAGAACCTCCAGCGCGAAGCGAGACAGGGTAGCTGGAAGAGGAAAGGCAAAGCTAAGGTCAAATTCTCCCCCCAAGAATTCAAGTTATTTCCACAATTCAATGGGCTCCCTGAGAATATTCAGAGACGAATCTTCGAGCATAGTATTTGTCATGATACTTCCATTGGCCCTGCTCTAGCTCTGGTTTCTCGTAAAGTAAATGGATGGTAAGTTAATGGATTTGTAAATCCGTCTTCAAACCTCTCATATAGTATTACCCCAGGATCAGGCCACTGATCTACGAATATATTGTCATTGATAGATTCAACCGAATCTCCCCTCGACCTGACCGACTATGGAGGACTTTCTCCAACAATTTCAAGCCAAAAGGATTTTTCAGGGACCAAGTTAAGGGCATTCTTGTCAACGGAATGGTTGACCCAGTAGTCACAGACCTGCTATCAGTTTGCACAAAGATCAATCGATTTTCGTGCTATGCCCAAGGTCCTATACCTGATACAATATTGGAGAAATTAGCGTCAATTTTGGCAACAGAAGAATTTCCAAATCTCCGCCATCTACCCGTTTCAGGTATTGGTTTCGATCATGAAGACATTTTACGCCCTTATTTCCAGAATTTGACTCACCTGGCCATTGATATCGGTGATGATTATGGATGCTTTCCCTGGCAGGGGCTCAGAACTCACTCCTGTCTCACTCACATCCTAATTGATATCCATCTTGAACTACATCCAAACTCACCTCAGGAGTTCAGAAGTACCGTCCTCCATATAATCTCTAATGCTCCATTATCACTACGTTGCCTAGTCGTGTTGGTTGACTGGGACAAACTATACGAGAGCTTTTTCCAGCAAATGTGTGACCGGAGCATTTTTTCAGATACCATCAGAGGCAAGACAGACAAACGAGTATTGGTAGCAGCACACACCGGAGATCGAGAGGAGATCGATATGATGATAGTTGGTGAAGATGCAGTGCAGCTCCTGGAATATGTTGGATACGTTGTACTTGCACCCAATAATGTTGTTCCGTGGATTAACCTTCCTAACGGTATGCAAAAGGATGTTTGGGATCGAGCCGAGGAAGTTTTGCTGCGGCGGAATGCAGTTGACAAGGCTTGATGGGCAATTAGACGCATAGACGTGCCAGTTCGGTGTCCCTATACAATGTACCCCAAACTAAACGTGGTGGAGTTGAGCTTGACCCGATGGGTACCTCTGGCACCTCTATGTTATCCCAACAGGACCTTTAAATATACATTGCATGAAGAAATGAAGGGTCGAAAATAATCATCGTCTGAGCCATTTGTTTGAAAAAAACATTGATGCCATGTCCTTCGGCAGGACTTCGGCCAGCAAAATCTCCTGTCTGTACAAAAATTATTTCAGGTATCTGGGGTCAATAGATGAATGAGGAACTGCCGGTGCTGTGATACATTCTTGACATGATGGATTTACGAGAATATTCATCTTAGACTACAATTACCTAGAAATTGTTGGTGATGTAGCGAAGGGGACTCCAGATTGTTTGAGCAGCCCATCTGATTATCGCAGTGGGATGCAGTCAAAGAGCTCATCTTGGAGGGCTAATTACTCAACTACAAAGATTTCAACGGTAGTAAATTGTGAGTACTTCGCTATATTATTCTTGTGTCTATCTGCTACTTATATACTGTCGCTGCTAGTGTTTCATATAGATTAGCATTCCAATAGTAGCACTCGAGGACCCGTCCGGTTCTTCGAGGTAAGTGTATCATATTATATGATTATAAATATTGTCGAAAGACTTCTAGAGCTGTTACATTTGGAGGTACAAACCATCTTGATATGGGAAGTGAGCCCCAGTAGTAAACAGCAAGGTCCCTAAACTCTGTGAAGTGTACAATTTCTTGCCAACTCAAATCGAGATCAAGAAGTGCTTGGGGCCGTTTATCATTTCTCTATGTCGGTGAAGATGATAGGAATCATTTTTGAATTGAGAAGTATTTTCATGACGAGGTTATGATTGTTGAGACATAATTCAGACCACAAGACCGCATATCGATGGGGATGCCTAGAACACGGGCAATGCAAAGCTATAATGTAGACAATCCCAATATTTTATTCAGCATCGTAGTGTTCTGCTCTTGTACTCCTTTCTCTGAGACCTGTTTTTTCAATATAAATGCTGAATGCCACCAAACTTATCCGGTGAATTAGGGAGCTCAATGCTTATGTAATCTAATTACGGTAACGCCTACTTCACTCTTAACATAATGGACTCTTCAGAACTTTATCACGTCGAGCAACAATTTATTCTTGGTGCTATCTTATATAATTTATTGAAAGAGATGAATCTAACTGCATTGCATAGGTAATCATCGGTCATTGGTAGCCCTTGTTCTACCAGATGTCAACTCTCCTGACTACGTGCGCACGCTGCTTTACAAGGCTCGCGCCCTAATCGCGATCAATGATTGTGATGCAGCTCTGAAGTTGCTGAAAAATGTGCCTGAAAACACCTCTACCAAAGCAGCATCGTCTCTCGCGCGATACATCGGTGCATCTGATCCTGCATCAAAAGAGTCAGCACTTGAGGAGCTGAGAGACCTGTCCGTTGAGATCGAAGGTGATGATCCTGAAGGCGACGAAAGGGTCAAATCCTTGGTCAAAGTCCTTGCAGGAACGGCCTTCGCACATGCTGGAGAAATAGAGGAAGCGCTGGATACTTTAGGAATAGACACGGAAGACTTAGAAGCGTATGTAAATGCGTAGTACGTGTGGACTTTACTAATCATTTTCCAGCGTTGCAGTCATAGTCCAGATATATCTTGCCATAAATCGACCAGATCTGGCCAAAAAACAATTTGAGCGTTCAAAACGATGGGCTGAAGATGATTTACTACTCCAGTCGATCGAATCTACCATTAGCCTAGCTACTGGGCAAGATTGGTATCACACTCCTAATTCATTCTACACTGAACAACTAGCCAACCCTTCACTATCCTCTGGCCATATCCTCACATCCCGCGGTGTCACAAGAATACTCCGAAATGAATTCAAGGAAGCAAAATCAGACCTGGAAGAGTCGTTGAGACAGCAAGAAGATGATGCTGAAACCCTGGCAGCACTTGCAGTTGCTGGAGACTCGGGAGTATCAAAAAGATCTGAAGTAGAGGAATTATGGAGGTACAAGCTATGCAATGGTCTTGATCGATGCACTGACTGTACAAATAGCAAAATGTCAATTGAACAATCAAATCATCCTGTAATGCGAGATCTTGCTCAAAAGGCTGACATCTTTGATCAAGTAGCTGCTATGTTTACGGTCCCTCCTCCTGTCACTGTCTCCTAGTATTGATAAATGGTAGCTTTTTGATCTGCGGTC
>Ga0153966_100593_pt1 | contig 11408 bp, 14 predicted proteins | sample TSFL050MetaG_FD_104738 | JGI IMG/M metagenome (GOLD analysis project Ga0153966, IMG submission 104738) | Attine ant fungus gardens microbial communities from Florida, USA - TSFL050 MetaG | ecosystem: Host-associated > Fungi > Mycelium > Unclassified | place: USA: Florida, Paynes | collected... | reverse complement strand
TTCCCACGGTAATCATGTGACATGTCATGTGACTGATCATGTGACTTCCCAATTATGTAAGTCCATTCTAAAAATAGAAAAGTAAAAATAGAAACTACAGAGAAAAGAAAAGTTCTCGTGTCACAATTCATGACAGGACGTAGGAGTGATACAGCGAGTACAACGACGTCACAACAACAACACAGGCATCGGACAAACACTTAGGGGATACGACCCTACACTGTAAAGCATAAAAAAAATTTTTTTAAGCCAATAAAAAGAAGGGGGAAGAAAGAAAATATTAAATTGATAAAAATTTAATAATGGGGACGTTTGTCAGGGATGACAAACCTTAAGAAGGGGATAATGTTATGATTTGCTCTGACACTTATCTTTTTCTTTATTAAATAAATTAATTAATGACTATACGACGATATGAACATAACGACTATGACGTGGGAACATCAAGATCTAATAAAAGGACAAGCATGGGAAGGATCGAGTGATGATCTGAGCTTGATCACATGCCTATCAGGTAGCCGCCATGTGTGGGAGAACACGTGGGCAGAAGCTATCTGATGTGGGGAATTACTCAGGACTTGACAAATGGTAGCTAATAGATACCATGATCTCTCTTAGAATAGTCTTAGCATAGCCACGTGTACTTATATAAATAGCTAGGCAATTCATAGAGGGAACTCTGTCGAGTTCTCCTTGTCTTAACCTCATACCCTCTGAGGGGGATCCGGGATTGTTCCGCGGGTCCTGACAATAGGGCACTTGAGTCCTCAAGCTATAGATTCTATGCAATGTCAAAACCTAGTCAAAGGCCTCGAAATTAGCACACCTCACGAGTTCAACCACATCTGTAGTAGTTGTGCTAATGTCAAATCACATTGTTTTCTCTTCTCTAACTTCAGCAGCACTCATTATACAAAGATGAAGCTTGTCGTTATGGACATTACTGGTCCAATGTCAGTTCCAACCTGGAATGGCTTCCTCTATGCTCTAGTGATAGTTAAAGTCAGTTGTAGATATCCAGTGGGAAGGTTCCTATATACCAAGAAAGACATTGGTGTTACTGTTTGCAATGTCCTAGCTATGCTTGAAAGATAGTCCAGTGTAATGATCTGAAGCTTGAGTGGTGTAACCCTAACCTAGATTGCACTCTATGTCAGAGTAGACAAAGAGAACTCGTTAGAGTTCCTGTTAATTGGCTCAGCTACTTATATACAAATATATGTTTACAAGTATTTGCCAAACTATTTTATCCCATGCATCTCTTTTAAGTCAGGATGTCCTGCGTGTATTTAATATTATATAATTATTGGAAAATAAAATAAAATAAAATAATCTGCTGCTGCGAATCATCTAGCTTGTCTGCTGTTTTATAACACTACCCCCCTCTCAAAGGTCCTCATCCCAAGGACTTCTTCATAGTTCATTGTATGGGTTCCTTAGGTCACCCATATCAAGGTTTTCATCCTCTAGTTTTTCTAGATACTTTCTATCTTCTTCTATCCTCTGTCAATCTTCCTCATTCCACTCTTTTATCTTTCCTCCTTTGTATTTGTCTTTTTCTTCCTCCATTTTCTTCAAAAATGGGTTTTTGTTATATCTTGAAAATGGATTTCTTTTTCACCTTTTCCAATTCTCCTCCATTTTTCTCCAATATTCCCAATCATATTTCTTGTTATCCCATCCATAGAGCAGTTTAGCGGTGTATTTTCCTGGTAATTCTCTGTTAAACACTTTCTTATCTTCTTCAGCTTCTTGTTGTCTAACTTCTTCTTCTTCTTCTCTGTGATATTTTCTCTTAAATTCTTCAACTAACTCTATTGTGTTCTTCAGATTTTCCCTGCTTTTCCAAGTATCTTTTTCTGCTGTACATCCTTTCCATCGCACTAGGTACTTGTCCCTTCCTCATACTTTTCTCTTATTCATAATCCTTTCTACTTCCCATTCTTCTTCTCCTTCAATTATCACTAGTTGTGGTACTTTCTTCTTCTGTCATCTGCGATTTATACTTCTGTACCCTACTAATGTTAACTACTGGGTGTATTTTAACCATACTTGGCAATTCCAATTCTATTGCATTACTAGAAATGATTGCTTTCACTCTGTAAGGTCCTATAAAGTGTTCAGTGAACTTTTCTGTATGTCTTCCAATCATTTGGTACTTTAGATCTTTGGTACTAAGTAGTACCACCCACTTTATATTCCTCTACCTCTCCCCTTTCTCTATCCACATACCGCTTCATATCTTTCTGCGCCTTTTGTAGTGCTGCTTTGGCTTTCTTTTGTACTCTTGTCATTTTTTCTACAAATTTCTCTATCCCTTTATACTTCTCCTTTTTCCTTATTTCAAATTCCATTCTCGGATCTTGTTCCTGATTCACTTTGAAAGGTAACACTTTAGTTCCTGTGTGCACTTTATTATTATAGGCGAATTCAGCTGTGCCCAACTATTCCGGCCATTGCTCTTGCCGATGATCTATGAACATCTGGAGGTACTGTTCTAACTCCTGGTTCATTCCTTTTGTCTGATCATCTGTTTGTGGGTGGAATGCTATAGACAATTTTGTCTTGATCTCCAATATGCAATTCAACTCCTTCATTATTCCTGCTGCGAATTGTGGTCCTCTATCCGAAATTATACTATCTGGTAGCCTGTGTAACTTCCAGATATTATTTCTAAATAGTCATACTAACCCTTCTGCACTTGTTTTCTCTGTAGTAGATACAAAATGTGCCATTTTTGTGAATCTATTTACTACCACTAAGATTGAGTCATATCCTTGAGCTAAGGGTAACTTCGTAATGAAGTCTACACTGATGTGGGTCCACACTTTTTCTGGAATCAAATTCGGCATTAGCTTTCCTGCCAGTGGTTGTGTTCGATTTTTGTTGCGCTGACAGGCATTACAATCTTCCACATACCACTTTATCTCCCTAGTAACCCCTGGCCACCAGAAGTTCCTCGTCACCAACTCTGCCGTCTTTTACTGTCTGTTATATTCTTCCACAGGCGTATCATGATGTAGCCTGATTACTTCCGCTCTCAACTTCTCATCTTTGGGAACATATATCTTTCCCTCTTTCAACATCAGGCCGTCTTCTTGACGCTATTCCTCATCTCTTAACATTTTTACACCTGCCCACTTCATTTTTTCTACTGCTTTAACGGCCTCATTGTCTTTTGCTTCACACTTTCTTACTTTGTCCAATAGATCTACTCCTTCTATGATCACCTCTGCCACTCTTACTTTCTTCATCTTTAACCACTCCTTCTTTACCAATGTCTACTCTTCATTGTCCTTTTCTACTCCTACCTCCCAATCCGGTCTCCTACTCAATCCATCTGCTTTTCCTATCTTATTTCCTGAAATGTGCTTTAATATGAAGTCGAACCTTGACAAGTACAATGCCCATTTTGCTTGTCTATGATTAAGCTTTTGGTTACTCATGAAGTACTCTAGGTTCTTATGATCTGTCCAAACTTCAAATTTGCTTTAGGACCCTTTCAGAAAGTGTCTCTAAGCTTCTAAACAGTGTATTATGGCTAACATCTCTTTATCGTATATTTCATAATTTCTTTCTGTTTCATTTAATGACTTCAAAATATAAGCCACTGGTCTTCACTTGTTATCCTCACATTTAATGGACAACACCCCTCCCATCGCAAAGTTAGAGGTATCTGCCTCCACTCTCAGTTCCTTGTCTAAGTCAGGCATGACTAGTAGGGATCTACTCATAAAGACTGTTTTCAACTGTTCAAAGGCTTCTTGCTGCTCAACTCCCCACTTCCATTTCTCCTCTTTCCTCGTCAGGTTATTCAAGGGTTGTGCCAATTTTGTAAAATCCTTTACAAATCACCTATAGTAATTTGCTAGTCCCAAGAACTTCCTAACATCTTTGACCGTCTTTGATGTCAGCTAGTTTAACACTTCTGCTACCTTATCTTTCTCCATTTCAATATTCCCTTGACCCATCACTACTCCTAGGAAATTCATCTTTTGCACCTTCCAAGTACATTTCTCTGGTTTCACATATAGGTCATTTTCTTCTAACCTCCTCAATACTTTTTCTACAATTACATCATGACCCTCCTCTGTTTCCGTCCCTATTAGCACGTCATTTACAAATGCCGCTATCTTCCCCTCATTAATTATATCTCTCAGGATTTTGTTCATCATGCCCTGAAACATAGCGGGCAAATTCGTCATTCCAAAGAACATTACCACTTGTCATAAATCGCCTGCCTGAACCAAAAATAGTATGGCTAGAGGGATGGGAAGAACGAGAGCTATTCTTGGATGGACTAGATAAGAGATTCTAATTATAGAAAAGGAGAGATAAGATAAGATGAGGTTACATGACCTGATTATCTGATAGGTCACATGATAGAATCTTCTGGAAGGTTTAGTAGTTACTTAAGCATACACATAGACAAATAGAAATTGTGTATAAGTAGGTAGCACAATTCATCAAGAGACTCCATCGAGTTCTCTTTGTTTATCTCTAACGTTGAGTGTGATAAGACAGTCGCCACAACTAGCTTGTCATTACACCACTGGTTTGTACAATCCCACATGTGTAATGAAAGCCGCCTTCCACTCATCCTCCTCTTTGATTCTCACATTGTTATATCCCCATCGTAAGTCCATTTTGGTGAACACTCTCTTATTACCCATACTATCTACTAAGTCTGTAATTAATGGTAGTGGGTAGTTGTTCTTTACTATTTGCTTGTTGAGCCTATGATAGTCCATAACCATGCGTTTCTCTTCATCCTTCTTACCTACAAAGAATACTGGTGATGTCTGGGGCAATTTAGAAGATCTAATGTATCTCTTCTTTAAATGCTCGTTAACAAACTTCTGTACCTCTTTCTTTTTGTTTCTAAAGAGAGGGTATACTCTCGCTTTGCTTGCTTTGAAATCATCATTAAGATCTATCATATGATCTCATATCTTTCTAACTGGCATTCTTTCTGACTCCACCTTCTCAAACACTTTTAACTACTTATAGAACCTCTTGGGTACCATTTCCTCCACTTTCTTATGATCTGCTTTTATCTTCTCCTCTCTTTCCTAGTCTTCTTTCTCATTCATAGCCCATCATACAATTTTCTTCTCATCCTCTCTGATTTCTTTCTTCTCTTTTATTCTTACTGCTTTTCTACATAGTGGTGAACATCTTGTCATCCTCATTTTCTCTTTCTCTCAGTTTATCTTGGGGTTATGGGCCACCAGCCATAGCATGCCCAGAATCACATCTGTCTTCCCCAATTCACAAACATCCATCCGTACTCTTTTCACATGTCCTTTGTAAAATATGTTCACTTTCACTTCATGCGTTATTACACCTCCACTGTTACTGGTGCTATTTACATTTCTCACTTGCAGAGATTGATCCAATTTAATTAACCTGTATCCTCCCTTTTGAGCTAAGCTTTTGCTCATAAATATCCTTGTTGCTCCACTATTCAACAATGCTTTTACTGTCCTCTCTTTGTGAGTATCTATTTTTTCAATACCTACTGTCATCTATACTTTTTTTAGAGGCTTAAATATTCACTTTACTTCTCTTGCTTCCACCTTCTGTACTACCTTCTGATTGACAGTTTCTGTCAACCCCTTCAGATCAGTGATTCCAGCCCTCCCCTTCTGGGCCCTAGGCACTGTCCGTTCCATCTCTCTTTCCACCATGGCATTTTCTTTCCTGTCCTACATGGCAGACAGAAAATCTTCCCTTTCTCTTTTACTGCATCTCTCATGTTATATGCACTACACACTACTCTTTCTGCTCTTTTTCCTTGCGCCTCCCTTTCTCTCCACTCCTTTGCCTCCCTGCAACTTTCACACTATATATGTAACAGTTGTTTTTTACTTAGGAACTCTTATCTATGGTTTTCCTGAGTCTTGGTGCCCTTATAGTCACATCCACAACATTTCACAAAGATCACCATTTCTCTCTGCGTTGTCCATCCTTCCATGTTCATCCTGACTCCTCTTGGGGGTAGTTATTTTGTGCCAGAGTGCAACTTCACTTTCTTCCAGACCTCCCTTAAAGATGCTGCTTTCTCTTTTCTACTCCTCTCATTCCTTTTGGGACACTTCCGCTTTTTGTGCCCCTCTTCTCCACATCCAAAACACTTTACCATCTCTCTCATTACTTTTTGTCTTCTCACCTCCCTTACTCCACATTGCATTACTTGACTTCTCAATGCTTCGAATTTATTGCCTGCTACTTTCTTCTTCTTTTGCTCCCTTCCATTCCTGCAGTTCTAGGCAAGGTGCTTAAATCTCTCACATTGCCTACACAGTTTCCCTTCTCTCCCTTCCAATTCCACCCTTAGTTTGGTGAGGGCATGCCTTTGGTTGAGCATATCGCTCATAAGGTTGTTGTATTGTTCTAGAAACATTGCGTTATGTTCTGGATAGATGGTTTGTTTGTGAAAAAAAAAAATTATATTATTTAAGGGTGCATCATCTTCTTAAGGATGTGGCAATATTCCTCTGCATAGACTGATCACAATGGACCAGTAGCACGAAGTATGTAAAGTGAAAAAGAGTACAGGTATACTAATGAACACTACTCAATTGCGAGGTCAGGTCTTAGACACGATACCTGAGCTTGGGTTAGTCCCTAACTGACTAACAAGTCCCCTTAAGCTTGGGGCCCAGCTATCAGGAAGTTGGGAGTGATCTGAGTCAATCACCCACTGAGAGAGGTTATGAGAATGAAGTTTGACAGAGATTGAGGCAATTGGTGTCTGGAAGTGAAAACGAGTTCTAATGTAATGATCTGAAGCTTGAGTGGTGTAACCCTAACCTAGATTGCACTCTATGTCAGAGTAAACAAAGAGAACTCATTAAAGTTCCTACTAATTAGCTCAGCTACTTATACACAAATATGTGTTTACAAGTATTTGTCTAACTATTTTATCCCATACATCTCTTTTGAGTCAGGATGTCCCACACATATTTAATATTACATAATTATTGGAAAAGAAAAAGAAATAAAATAATCCACTGCCGTGGATCGTCTAGCTCGCCTACTGTTTTATAACATCCAGGTTGAAAGTATGCCATCTATGCTCTGACAATGGATTAGAATTTGTCAATGACATAATGAACACCTTCTGCCGCTGCAATAGCATCATTCATGAGACTACTGTTCCTTACACTCCAGAGCAGAATGGAATTGCTGAACAAGCCATTGCTGTATTTTTTGAAATGGTTCAATCAATGCTCTATACTGTAAATGTCAGCTTGTGATACTGGGATAAAGTTTTTTCTTATGCGGTGTCATGCCAGACAATTAATTTTGGCAATATAAGTGACATTCGGAACATAATAATCATAATAAATGGCTCTCGAGAGAGAATTGGCTCCCCAGACATAACTACTAGAAGTTTGGTCATATACTTGAAAACACTATCCAAGTAGCGGAGTAGTGGCTGTGATCACCACTATTGGTACCTTATAATGCTTTCCAGATAGTCTCATATCATATCTATAAGATGGACTCCTCTCTAAAAGTGCTCTCAAGAGCGAACTCAACCTTAGAAGCATTTCCCTTGATAATGACATCACCTGATAGCTGACCCCTGGTTTATAATAGGAACACCATCAGAGATCGTGCATCAGTCCTGATCAGTAGTCCAAATATAGAAGAACAAGACGAGAATATGCCGAACATCATCGAAAAAGGATAAAAAGAGGAAGAACTCCCATCTTTGCTCTTCGTTACTCTAGAGCTGAAACTTGACTTGAGTAATTAAGAGCTCTTTTTTTCTCTTTCTTTTTTATAAAAACCTTATAAAACTTCCCTCAAGGGATATCCACTCTAAAGGAGGACTTGGGCATTCACTTGGACTAGGAGCTAAACTGCTCACTACGTGTTTTCAGAGTAAGTTACCAACTGTACAGTCAGTTGAGAGCAAGCTTGCACGAGAACAACATGAGATCTAGATAGGACTGCTGTATTAACGGCGAGCCAGCCTATTAGACTAGTACCTTGAACAGTAGTGCTACAGTATGAGAGGAACGCACACCTTTGAGATCCAACTGGTGAGAGTGCTCTTGAGTAGAAACTAAAAACATTTCTTTCATTCTAGTATCTAAATACAAGCTTTTACTATCTCATGAGCCCCTCTCTTTTATATTTGATTACCTCCCCAGTATCTACTCAATTGTACACAATTGTGGAATAACTTGGAGATTTTGACTTTCTAACTCGGTAGTACCCACTTTTGTAAGGACAGTAAAGCACTTTGATATTTCAATCTACACATCCATTACAAACACATAAATCCCAACCCCCCATTTTGCTTCAAAAACCTCCATCAGCGGTCCACATTAGAAGTCTATCTGCTACAACTGGTTTGAATAGTGTTGTCCCCTATGAAGCTTGGACAGGCCGTAAGCCTAATGTATCTCATTTATAAGTTTTTGGCTCACTAGGATGGGCACATATACCAAGACAGGTGTGTAGAGGCAAACTGGAATCTTAGACAGTCAAAGTTCAAATGCTTGGTTGGTGGATGGATGAAGCAAAAGGTTATCGTCTTGAAGACCTTGAGAATGGCAAATTAATAGCCTTTTGAGATGTTAAATTCTTCGAAGATAACTCACTAAGTGATTTGGCATCCATTGAAGTCCAAGATACCCCTGCCAACAACAAAGATGTCAATGTTTTAGTTAACAATGCCATTCAAAAGGATATCACTCCATTTACTATCCAAAAAGATGACACACTCCTCAAGGAATCCTCTTCCCCACTTATTGTCCCACTATTCAATGATGTAGAAATTAACTCCTCTGCAAAAGCCAATAGACCTAATGAAGTTCCAAACTCACCTCTTCTCTCAGCTCCACGCCATTCTGGACGCGAACGAAAAACTCCAAGTCATTTTGCACTCATGGCTATTGATGACATTACTATACTAGGTAATGTCAACTTCACTTTTATTGCAGTTGCTGAAGAACCAAAAACTTACCAGAAGGCTATCCATTCTCTACACTCGAAGTAGTAGAAGCAAGCTATAGAATCAGAGTTCACTCAACTCCAAAAGTTAGATATCTTCGAGGTGGTTAATAGCTTACCTAAGGGATGAAAGGCTGTGGACAGCTGTATTGTCTTCTGTGAGAAATGAGATGGGCATGGAAACTTAATCAAATTCAAGGCATGTATAGTAGCCAAAGGCTTCTCACAGATATCTGGAGAGGATTTCACGAATACTTTTCCATCGATCACCAAGTTTTCCACCCTTCAAATTTTTCTTGTTTATGTGGCTTACCTGAACTAGGACCTTCACCATGTCGACGTCATTACCACTTATCTCCATGGCCCTCTAGATGAAGAAACAGACTAGGAGACAATAGAAGAAGTGCTTGCATGAAGTTTTGATTAAATTTGGTTTTACCCGTGCATTTGCCGATGACTGTCTTTATATCAAGTGTTATGAAGAAAGGATTGTCTTACTAATCCTAGTCTATGTTGATGATATGGCTGTAGTAGGACCTGATGGATGCCACATAGTCTCTTTCAAGTCATTCTTGGGAAACAACTTTGAAATCACTGACTTGGATAAACTCAAGCACATGCTTGGAGTTCTTGTCACCAGGGATTGTTTGAAACACCTCATCTACCTAAACCAAACAGCCTACATTCAACGCACTATTGCTTGCTTTGGACTAGAAAATTCAACTCTAGTGTCTATACCTTTTATTGTTAAACATGACCTCACTCTATCCCAGTTACCTACAACTGAGGCAGAAAAGTGTGCTTACAAAGATTACTCTAGTAACCTTCACTACCTCTCATTGGTAGGCTCACTTCTCTTTGTGATCCAGACCAGGCCAGATATTCAATTTGCAGTTGGCTTAGTTACACAGTTCAGCAACAATCCCGGAATAGCTCATCTGGAAGCAGCAAAGCACATTCTATGCTATCTCAAGTCCACAACCAACTACAATCTTGTATTGGAAAAGCGAGAGGAGGGAAAATTTAATTTAGTAAGATGGTCAAACTCTAACTAGGCTCAGGACTATGATGATCACAAATCAACTAGTAATTTCATTTTTGACATTGCAGAAAGCTCTATTTCCTGGTCCTCCAAGAAGCAGGCCACCATGGCAACCTCCTCTGTAGAGGCTAAGTACATTGCTTTAGCCAATACTACTAAAGAAGCCATTTGGCTTCGTACTCTGCTCACTAAACTAAATTTCCCTCCTACCATGGCAACTATGATTTATGCTGATAACCAAGGCTGTATTGCCTTAGCTAATAATCCAGTATCTCATTCTCACACCAAACACATTGATATTTGTCACCACTTCATTCGAGAATGCATCAAACACTGAGAGATCAGACTCAACTACATTTCTACCAAGGATATGTTAGCTGACGTTTTTACCAAAGCCCTCCCTTGTGAGGCCTTCAAAAAATTCAAAAACCTCTTAGGAGTGCTACCATCGGATTAATGCCTCAATGAGTGGGAGTGACGAAGTATGTTCTAGAATATCTATCTACCTTTCATCATTCCTCCTCTGTTTCATTATGTTTCAGATTGAGAGACATACAGAAATGCCTGAAACATGTTTATTCTTAGGTAAATAATAGTACACCTGTATTGTACATAAAGCAATCATCGTGTAAGCCCTAAGACTAGTCGTTTTTATCTGGTCTTAGATACATGTACCTCCTGTATTTCCTCCTGAACATTCAATTCATCTAGTCGTTTCTATCTGGTCTTAGTTTCAAAGACATACCTGTGCTTTAAATCTGTCAGTGGATAGTATTGTTTTCTATTATCACATTTGCTCATAGCTTTGTATAATATAATTGACAAAAGTTATTCCAATTGGGAAGCTACACATTATCATCTATTGGCTCTTGATAAATGTTTTGACCAATACTAGTACCATGACCACACTACCATCCACATCCATATCTTCACCAGTACCTATTACTGTAGGTATATCCCACTGACTGAGTGTTATCAGTGGTATACATTCCCTGATTTTTTGTCTATGTCGTGGATGTTTTTGTGGTCAAGATGCAGAAGATATACACTATGAGATCAAAAGTAAGTGGGCTACCTGCTCTGATTACCCAACTTGGGCAGGGAACTGACCAATATCACACTTTGCCATTCAAACCATGTCTGAGTTTCAATTTGGTTGATCCATCCAAATCAATGCACCAATGTACCATATGGCTCATTTAGCATGCCCCCAGCTCACCAGGCTCGACACAAGCAATAGGCTACTAAAGACCTGGAATATGAAAAGAAAATCCAGGAGGCTATGAATGGGATCTATTGTAAGAGATTTAAGAGTATCCAGGCAGCAGCAACTGCTTTAGGTGAGTCCTTTTAGTAATGTTGCAACACCATAAAATTTGGCTAACACAGTCCT
>Ga0153966_100592_pt1 | contig 11439 bp, 16 predicted proteins | sample TSFL050MetaG_FD_104738 | JGI IMG/M metagenome (GOLD analysis project Ga0153966, IMG submission 104738) | Attine ant fungus gardens microbial communities from Florida, USA - TSFL050 MetaG | ecosystem: Host-associated > Fungi > Mycelium > Unclassified | place: USA: Florida, Paynes | collected... | reverse complement strand
TATAAGGCTTCATAGTCTGAGGATTAGACCTCAGACTTAACAACATCTTTTGTTGCTTATTCTACCTTACTTGAGAATCCAAAACTCTTCAATCACAAACTCAGTAAGTGACCTTTTGTGATACGAACATTTAAGCCTCTAAGAGAAATGTGGATGACTGTGGGTATTGAGAAAATAGATACTTACGAAGGGAGAACAGTGAAAGTGTTGTTGGATAGTGGAGCAATAGGGATGTTCATGAGCAAAAGCTTGGCTCAAAAGGAAGGATACAGGTTGATTAAATTAGATTGACCTTTACAAGTGAGAAACGTAGATGGCACTGGTAATAGTGGAGGTGCAATTACATATGAGGTGGAGGTGAATATGTTTTACAAAGGACATATAGAAAGAGTATGGATGGATGTCTGCGAATTAGGAAAGACAGATGTGATATTGGATATGCCATGGTTGGCAGCTCATAATCCAGAGATAGATTGGGAGAAGAGGAAAGTAAGAATGACAAGATGTCCACCACTGTGTGGAAAAACAATGAGGATAAAAGGAAAGAAGGAAATAAGAGAAGATGAAAAGAAAATTGTTAGATGGGCAGTGGATGAGAAAGAGGATTGGGGACGAGAGGAAGAAATTGAAGCAGATCACAGAAAGGTGGAGGAAATGGTACCTAAACGGTTCCATAAATGGTTGAAGGTGTTTGGGAAGGTGGAATCTGAAAGAATGCCAGTCAGAAAGGTGTGGGATCATGCGATAGATCTCAGTGACGACTTTAAAGCAAGCAAAGCAAGAGTATATCCTCTTTCTAGGAATGAAAAGGAGGAAGTACAAAAGTTTGTCAATGAGCATTTAAAGAAGGGGTACATTAGACCTTCAAAATCATCTCAGACGTCACCAGTGTTCTTTGTGGGCAAGAAGGATGGAGGGAAGTGAATGGTTATGGACTATAGGAGACTCAATAAGCAGATGATCAAGAATAACTACCCTCTGCCATTGATTACAGACTTAGTAGACTCTATGGGCAATAAAAGAGTATTTACTAAAATAGACCTCCAATGGGGCTATAACAATGTGAGGATAAAGGAAGGAGATGAGTGGAAGGCGGTCTTTACTACTCATGTGGGGTTGTACGAGCCAGTAGTGATGTTTTTCAGAATGATGAATTCACCTGCCACATTCCAAGGCATGATGAATGAAATTCTGAGAGATATAATCAATGAGGGAAAGGTAGTGGCATTTGTAAACAATGTATTGATAGGAATAGAGACAGAGGAAGGACATGATAAAATTGTAGAGGATGTATTGAGGAGGTTGGAGGAAAACGACCTATATGTGAAACCAGAGAAATGCGCTTGGAAAGTGCAGAAGGTGAATTTCCTAGGAGTAGTAATGAGTCAAGGGAATATTGAAATGGAAGAAGATAAAGTAGCGGGAGTATTAAACTGGCCAGTACCTAAGACGGTCAGAGATATTAGGAAGTTCTTGGGCCTTGCAAATTACTATAGATGATTTGTGAAAGACTTTGCCAAATTAGCTTGGCCATTGAATAACTTGACGAGAAAAGAGGAGAAGTGGAGATGGGGAAGTGAGCAACAGGAAGTGTTTGAACAGCTCAAGCACGTCTTCACAAGCAGACCCTTATTAGTTATGCCAGACATAGACAAGGAATTTAGAGTGGAAGCAGACACTTCTAACTTTGCAACAGGAGGGGTATTATCAATCAAATGCAAAGATAATAAGTAGAGACTGGTGGCATATATCTCTAAGTCGCTAAATAAGACTGAAAGAAACTACGAAATACATAACAAAGAGATACTAGCCATGATAAAATGCTTGGAAGCATAGAGACACTTTCTAGAAGGATCCTAGAGTAAATTTGAAGTTTGAACAGATTATAAGAACTTAGAATATTTTATAAGTAACCAAAAGTTGAATCACCGACAAACGCGATGGGCTCTATATTTATCCAGGTTCAACTTTGTATTGAAACATATTGCAGGAAGCAAAATGGGAAAGGCAGATGGGTTGAGTAGGAGACCAGATTGGGAGGTTGCAGTGGAAAAGGATAATGAAGAGCAGATGTTGGTGAAAAAAGAGTAGTTGGAAGTAAAAAGAATTAAAGTAGCAGAAGTAGTGATAGAAGGAGTAGATTTGCTGGATAAAGTAAGGAAATGCAAAGCAAAGGATGATGAGGTGGTAAAAGCAGTGGAGGAAATGAAGCAAGCAGGGGTAAAGATGTTAAGAGATAAAGAATGACATCAAGAAGATGGCCTAATGCTAAAAGAGGGAAAAGTATATATTCCTAGAGATGAGAAGTTGAGAGCAGAAGTGATCAGGCTACACCATGATATGCCTGTGGGAGGACATGGAGGACAGTGGAAGATGGCGGAATTGGTAACAAGAAATTTCTGGTGGCCAGAGGTCACTAGAGAGGTGAAAAGATACATAGAGAAGTGCGATACCTACCAAAGAAACAAGAATCAAACACAACTACCCGCAGAGAAACTGATGCCAAATTCGATTCTGGAGAAGGTATGGACTCATATTAGTACAGACTTTATTATGAAATTGCCTTTAGCACAAGGTTACGACTCGATCTTAGTAGTGGTAAATAGGTTTACAAAAATGGCACACTTTATTCCTACTACAGAGAAAACGAGTGCAGAAGGACTAGCATGATTGTTTAGAGATAACATTTGGAAGTTGCATGAACTACCAGATAGTATTATTTCAGACAGAGGACCACAATTTGCAGCAGGTATCATGAGAGAGTTAAATCACATACTGGGGATCGAGACAAAATTGTCTACAGCATTCTACCCACAAACAGATGGCCAAACAGAAAGGATAAACCAAGAATTGGAACAGTACCTCCATATGTTTATAGACCACTGACAAGAGCAGTGGCCAGAATGGCTGGGAACAGCAGAATTTGCCTACAATAACAAGGTGCACACTGGAACTAAAGTATCACCCTTTAAGGCAAACCAAGGACAGGATCCACGGATGGGATTTGAGTTGAGAAAGAAGGGGAAGTACAAAGGAGCAGAGAAATTTGCAGAAAGAATGAGGAAGGTACAGGAGGAAGCTAAGGCAGCACTGCAGAAAGCACAAGAAGATATGAAGCAGTATGCAGACAGAGAAAGAGGAGAAGTAGAGGAGTATAGGATAGGCGACTTAGTACTACTCAGTACTCAAGACTTAAAGTATCAGATGGTCGGAAGACGAACGGAGAAATTCACTGAACACTTTGTAGGACCTTACAAAGTGAAGGCAATTATTTCCAGTAACGCAATAGAATTGGAGTTGCCAAGCACAATTAAAATACATCCAGTAGTTAATGTCAGTAGGGTACGAAAGTATAAGTTGCAAGTGGAAGGACAAAAAAAGAAGATGCCACAACTGGTGGTAATTGAAGGGGAAGAGGAATGGGAGGTTGAGAAGATCATGAACAAGAGAAAAGTATGAGGAAGGGACAAGTATTTGGTACGATGGAAGGGATGTACAGTAGAAGAAGACACATGGGAAAGTAGAGAGAATCTGAAGAATGTGATAGAATTGGTAGAAGAATTTGAGAAGGAATATCGCAGGAAGAAAGAAGAAGAAGTAAGGTGGTAAGAGAAAGAAGAAGATAACAAAATGTTTAGAAGAGAGCTGCCAGGGAGGTATACGGCCAAATTGCTCTATGGATGGGGCAATAGGAAATATGATTGCGAATACTGGAGGAAAATGAAGGAAAACTGGAAGAGATGGAAAAGAAATCCATTCTCCAGATATAGTAGAAATTTGTTCTTGAAAAGAATAGAAGAAGAGAAATACGAATACAAGGAAGGAATAATAGAAGAATGGAATGAAGAAGAGGATGAGGGAGATCAATGAAGGATAGAGGAGAATAGGAAGTATTTGGAGGGGTTAGAAGATGAAAACCAAGACATGGGTAACCTAAGAGACCCATATGATGAGCTATGAAGAAGTCCTCAGGACGAGGACCCTTGAGAAGGAAGTGGTGTTATAAAATGGCAGGCGAGTTAAACGATCTGTGGTGGTGGATTATTTTATTTCTTTTTCTTTTCTAATAATTATGTAATATTAAATGTGCGTGGGACATCATGACTCAAAAGAGATGCGCAGGATAAAATAGTTAGGCAAATACTTGTAAATACATATTCGTATATAAATAGCTGAGCCAATTAGTAGGAACTCTAACGAGTTCTCTTTGTCAACTCTGACTTAGAGTGTGAGCTGAGGTTATCTCTACCAACGTTCACTACACTAACAAGTTCTCTTTGTCAACTCCAACTTAGAGTGTGAACTTAGGTTATCTCAACTAACATTCACTACAATAACATCTGAGGTGAGACATTTCCATTGCTATCTATAATATAGCTGTAGCTTATCAACATGTGCAGCTTATATTCTATTAGGTAAATACATCTATGAGACACTGTAACATCTGAGCTCATATTCTATTAGTGGTACAAAAATAAGAAGCATGTAAATGTATATTTACCTTGTGGTCTAGAGTCTTAACATTTATATTATGTAATGATATAATCAGCAGACATTTCCACTGATAAATCTAATCCACAAGAACAGTGGTGTAATGTAAGCAACCAAAGGCCAAAACATGAGTTTTAGGTCTAGGTAGGGTGTCCTAAATACTGGATGGTAGTAAAAAACCCACTGGTAAACAAAAGCAGATATAAGCAAGAGGCGTCCTTGGTAAGTAAAAGTTGACATAGATAACTAGAAATGCAGCCAACGCCGAGATATCTGAGGATTTGGTAACATCTTGTAGCAGAATCACTCGATGGATATACGGGGACCAAGAGGAGGACCCTGGTGTCCAGATTCATATTCCGACATATTCTGGGCGGAAGGCTTGTTGTTGCCAGATCTTTTCGGATGAGCAGAAACATCTAAAACTATGGGTTAGTAAAAGCAGAATTGAATGTGTGTGTGTTTACTTTGTATCTTGGAGATGGCAAGACCTCGGTTGAAGTCTGAGAAACAGCGAAGACCCACGGAAAATGTCGCGAAAAGTAGCAAGAAAGCAACAATAGCTGGGATATCAATGCAACGAGGTTAATTGATTCCTCGATGATTATGAGGTCTGGGCTTACTAAAAACTGTGAGTGTTGCCCGAGTTGTCGAATACTGATCACGGGATTCAGGTTCGTAGAACCGGACCAATTTGTACACTACTCATGGTTAGCCCACTCCTTTGACGAATGGAAACGCTCACTGACAAACTATTTGAAGTCATAAGTCCGTCATTCGATCATCACAGTGTTGCACAGCACTTACAATAGCTCTGAGCAGCAAGCATCAAAACAAGTGAGATAGACATGATCCTTGTGCGCAGTGAACGTCCTGATTGGGATTGAGTATGCTTGAACTCACCATTTAATCTCCCGCTGAACAGCAATTCCGCAGAGTACAAGCAGGATTAGTACCACAGGGATGGCGGCTATCGTCACGCCGAACTCTGCTTCGTGATCAGCGAGAACGAGGATAAGCAACTACAGCTTGGATTAATATAATGAAATATCTGAGAACATCCCCCAATTACCTGCATAGTCACTCCAGTGAAACAAAAAAAATCAAATTTGAGGAGACAGATCATGATCTGGTAATACTGGTACATCGCTATGGATAGTCTTTGAACCTCAGTCATCATGCAGTCTCGGCAGACTTACTCTTCATTCTTGGATTGGCTCCAACGATGTGGAAGATGGCCCAGCTATCGAGAATAACCGTTAACTGGGCATGAAGGGGATATCTCACCAATCTCACCCGAACTCAGCATAAAGCTTTTTGATCCAAAAGAGCATGAACAACCACGAGGTAGCAATTATACACGGTGCAACGATCAGGAAAGGCTGCACCCTCCGCCAGAGTGGACCAAACCTACTACACGACTGTAGTACATAAAGTCAAAGAATTCGTCATTCACAAGGATGGCCGACGCACGGGATCATCACAAAGGGCTGTTCTAGTTTGATGTACTTGGAGGGCCGCGAAGACCATCATAGCCAGATGGAACGCTACAATGAGATCAATTTCATTTTCTACTCTATTAATTATACCAGAAACTCACCTAGGATACCGATAAGCTGGACTATATTCCGTAAACGGAGTGCATCAAATGCCAGGAGCAGCTCAAAAATCCTTTATAAGCATCCGGTCAGTCTGCTTCATCGATTGTAAAGTTATGTATGACATACTCCGCCAGAGCAAAAAGCGCAAGGTAGCAAGAGAGTGTCTAGAAGATCTAAACACAAGAAAGAATACGACAACGAGGAACCGGAACCTACTCGATATTCTACCTGTGCGATATTCACCTCCCCTCGCACCTATATCCGAATCACATTCAAATTAGATTGAAATTCAGGCTGCTGAAAAACACACCATCCCGAATGTCACAGCAACCATGACAAGTACAACGATAGCCTCTAAGTTCCAATGATAAATTCTGGGATTCCGGAAAACTACATCAAAACATTTAGTACGCACGAACAGTGACTGTACACCCAATTAGCTCTTCGCCGTTCACAGAAGGTATTGAAATAGAGAACACACTTGTGAGAATGAAGGCGCGTTGTGCTCTTGTCGCTAGAAGAGGTTCTACCGTCATTGCGTCCTCTAAGATAACAACCAGTTTTCCGAGCGTAGGTTCTTCCTGATTCGGCGTCGTATATTGCGAGAATGTTATGCGTCAGCTTATGATTAACCCACACCAATCGGCTACTTCGAATCTCGGGCGAGGGAGGACAGAGATGCCAGTAAAGTGAGACGAATAACGGATAGCCCGGCATCAACACGGCTTTCAGGCACTATCAAGCGGACTCTTACACGGCGGACATTTAACTGTCGGCCCGGTAAGTATGCTGTCAAGTGACTTACAACTGTTATGTCATATATTTGTCAAGTCTGTCACATGTCACACCTGTTGTCGAGTTCACACAATTAGCCCTCTATGAATTCTGATGATAATTCACATATCTATCCACCTTCTTATGTTTCTGCAGAAGCCCAGCAAATAGCTATTTTTGACAGTATGCTTCAGTCATGTATGGCTGAAATGCAGGAATCATTTCAACAGCAATTCAATGCCAAGAAATCCAAGTGGATGAAGCAGCAGCAGGAAACCCACAACTGGGAACTTGCTCTTGAGAGTGAGATTGAGAAGTTGAGGCTACAGCTAGTCCAAGCTCAAGTACAACTGCCATCTGGGTAAGTTAATTCTACTAGATTGTGTAATCTATTTGCTCATACCTGACTAGTACTTTATCAATGCCATTAACACCTCGTCATTCAGCACATCAATCCACACCAAATACTCCAAGACTTAGCCAGCAAGGATCAACTAATATTCAAGATCCAATCTAGGTTCAAACTTCTATACATACTCGTAATTCAGGCAAAAAAGCTAAGCCTATTATAGTAGGTAAGATGATTCTGGTAATCTATTGCTCTGGAAATTACTAAACTAGGTCTACTAACTCTTTGACAAAAAGGAACTACTCACTATAAATCAGCAACTCCTAAAAAATCAGTTGTACAAATCTATCACCTTCTCAAGACTGATGTTCCAGAAGATGCTAGATTATTTAAGGTATGTAATGTTATAAATGCATCTCGAATCTCATTCTTTTGTTTATCTTCATTTATTTCTGATTCTTTGCCTTCATCAGTTCTGCTCATATTCCTATTTTTTTATCTCTGTCATGATCAGTAAGTATGTTATCTTTGCAAGAGAATAGTTTTCTACCCTCAGTTCTGTGGACATCAGACTGAGTTGAATTGAACTCTAGAACATCAGATTGACATCTGATACTGCAATGCAATTCTACTAATTATAAAAGGTTATGGACCCCATTGCCTAAACCAATACTATATATATAAAGATGAGCACAACTCAAGATACAAGACATGGTAGGGTTTATGATATCCCTGCACTGGATAATATAGAGTCAAACTACGATGATTGGAAGTACAGAATATCAACTGTACTAAAGCTTAGAGGTTTATTTGGAATTGTGAAGGGGACAGAGAAATGTCCACCAGAAGTAGCAACAGATCCAAAGAACCAAATTACTATCACTGCCACTTACGATAAATGGCAAACAAGGAATCATCAGGCCCTAGCAGAAATCACACTGACATTGAAGAAGGAACCTCTTTGAAATGTCAAAAGATATCAACTTGTATCAGAAATTTGGGATTACCTGGAGGACCATTATAAAGGAAGAGGACAATATACAATAGCTCAGTTGCTTAGAGATGTTTTCAGAACAACTCTTGTTGACATGGTACCTATGAAACAACAACTCAGTGATATGAAGAACAAAGTTCATAGGCTTAAAGACCTTGGACACAATCTAAAGGACTTACTGATTGCAACGGTCATGATGATTTCACTTCTAGAATCCTATACATTGCTTAGATAACACCTCTATATGAAGGACGAGATCACCTTGACCACAGACTTTGTTATCAAAAAAATATTGATAGATGAAAAATCATGCAAAGGTACCCTACATGTTGTATTGATGGGTCATAGTAAAGGGAAAAGGCCTGTTCCTAGTCAGCTGAGCGATTATAAAAGGAAGAAGAAAGATGTGAAGTGTTTCTACTGCAACAAGATAGATCACTTTAAGTCGGAATGCAAAAAGATGAAGGCAGACCTTGCATCCAATGGCAACTCAAATAACAAGAAAGGATTTGAATCACGAGAGGAGAATGCCAAGTTGGCATCAGCACAAAGAGAAATGCTAATAAAATTGTTCATGGTATACAAAGGAAATCCTAACCTTGCTGAAAGTTGGATTATTGACTTAGGAGTGACCTCAACCATGATATCAAGAAGAGAGTGGATTTATGACTACATTCCCTTCAAGCTAGCTGTCCCTATCAGTCTTGAAGATGATAGAGTTATTAATACTGTTGGATCAGGATTGATGAGGATTTCAATGGATGGTGATAGAAGACCAATGGTCTATGAGCTTCATGATGTCTACTATGTTCCCAACATGAGGACAAACAACCTGTTGTCAGTGACATACATGAGTGAAAAGAATTACTCAATAATTTTTGGTCAAGATAAGTATAGTATTTTAAAGGGTAGAAATGTGATTGGAAAGGCTAGGAAAAGAGATAAGCTATGGATTCTCAAAGGAAAGACCCTATCTCCCACCTAGGAATCTGCTCATGTTATGAGGGCATCAATCAATATGTGGCACAGATGCTTGGTGTCAGGACCCGCAGGACAATCCCGGATTCCTTTCAGAGAGTATAAGGTTAAGACGAAGAGAACTCGATAGAGTTCCCTCTATAAATTGCCTAGCTATTTATATAATTACAAGTGGCTATGCTAAGGCTATTCTAAGAGAGATCATGGTATCTATTAGCTACCATCTGTCAAGTCCTAAGTAATTCCCCACATCAGACAGCTTCTGCCCACGTTGCACCTTTATGTTCTCCCATACATGGCAGCTGTCTGATAGGTGTGTGATCAAGCTCAGATCATCACTTGATCTTCCCATGCTTGTCCCTTTTATGATTGTGACGTTCCCACATCATAGTCGTTGTGTTTGTTTAATCATATAGTCGTTAATTAATTAGATTTAATAAAGAAAAAGATAAGTGTCAGAGCGAATCATAACACTTGGGCCATGCCATAATACAATCTATTAAGAAACTTGTTAATTAGTCTATGGTAACAGGAATAGAAGCCAAAACAGAAAAGGATGGTGTTGCATATACTCACTGCATATCATGCCTCAAAGGGAAAGGAACTCAAGACATCATACCAAAGAAATTGAATGTCGAAAATCCTAGGAGACTACACAGGATTTATTCCAATATCTGTAGCCCTTTTGATATTAAAAGATACTCACGATGCAGATATTTCATGACATTTGTTGATGGTTTTTCACACTATGTCAGAATAAAACCCATCAGGACCAAGGATAAAGCTTCAAAGGTGTTGATAAACTGGATTATACAATCAGAGGTCAAAACTAGAGAGTGAGTGAATTTCCTGAGAACCAATGGAGGTAGGGAATATATGGCAAATGACTTCCAAAGGTAGCTAAAGACTAGGGGTATACATCATGAGGTAACGAATGCAAATACTCTACAGGAAAATGGAATAGCGGAACAACTCAACAGAACTGTCATGAATCACCTTCTCTCTCTAGGTCAATATTTATTTTATTTTCTTTTTCTTTTTCATTTAATTATGTAATATAGTCAGATCAGTAAATAAGGACAAATAATTGGACATGTATAAGTAGTAAACACAATTCAGCGAGAACTCTAACAAGTTCTCTTTATCAACTCTGACTTAGAGTGGAGTTAAGCCTGAGGTCGCTCACCAAGGACTAAACTCTTATAAGAACTGTGCTAGAGATAGTACAGACTATGATGTTTGACTCTAAACTGTCTAAGGCATACTGGACCTTTGCTGTAAAGTATGCCCAGAAAATCTTGAACAGGCTGCCAACGAGAGCGGTATCTAAAGATAGAACCCTCCATAAACTGTTTTTGCAAAAGAAACCATCAGTGGCTCACATCCAAATTTTTGGGTATCAAGCATATGTACACATACCTGATGAAAAAAGAAACAAACTTGACCCAAAGTTAGTCAAGGGTTTTTTTGTAGGTTTATCTGAAAATAAAAAAGGTTATGTTATTGCAGACAGTTGAAATCATCTTCGACTGTATGAGTCATATAACGTGACATTCCTGGAAGACCTTCAATGCCCTGAACAAGTCAGGATCGAGGTCAGTAAAAATTAGGAAAAGAAAAATGATATACCTACTTCGAACAAGATGACAGGACCTCAGCCACTCGAGGAATGAACCAATGTTGAAGTTGAAGTCGAGAGAAAAGAGGAAGTAGAGTCAGCAAGGGTTGAAGAAAGAAAAAACAACCAACCCACTAATAGACGCTAATCACAGAGGCTAAGACATGCTCCTACTCGTGATGATAATAAACATTTTTCAAAGACCTCTTATGTGCAACAAAAGGGTCCTGGAGGCCTCAAATAGGTGAACAAGACCATCAAAATTTTAAAGGACCCAACTACCTATGAAGAAGCGATGTCAAAAGGGGATGTTAGATACTGGAAAAGAGCATACACAGAGGAACTTAAAGAGTTTGTGAGGCAAAATCTTTTCAGCACTATCACAAATAGTCACTTACTGAGTTTGTGATTAAAGAGTTCTTGTTTCTCAAGCAAGGTAGTTTAAGCAACAAAAGATGTTGTTAAGTCTGAGGTCTAATCCTCAGACTATGAAGCCTTATATACATGAATGGATGGTCTGTGCACCTGGACAGAGCATCACATGTTCTACTGCCTATTGTTCTACATATGGCAGTCCTTTTGTGTCTAAAATAGCGATAACTTAACCATAAAAGGGGCTGTCCTTGTTTATGTT
>Ga0153966_100591_pt1 | contig 11444 bp, 9 predicted proteins | sample TSFL050MetaG_FD_104738 | JGI IMG/M metagenome (GOLD analysis project Ga0153966, IMG submission 104738) | Attine ant fungus gardens microbial communities from Florida, USA - TSFL050 MetaG | ecosystem: Host-associated > Fungi > Mycelium > Unclassified | place: USA: Florida, Paynes | collected... | reverse complement strand
CTACTTATACATGTTCGACTATTTGTCCTTATTTACTGATCCGATGTTATTACATAATTAAAAGAAAAGAAAAAGAAAAGAAATATAAATATTGACTTAGGGGAATTTGGCGGTTCATGACAATGTTGTCTACTCCTCCATACTCATGACTGCTCCTCTTGGAGGCAGCCCCTTCTCTCCACAATACTGCTTTATCTTTTCCCATACTTTGTGTAGAGGTGCTGCTTCTTCTCTTCTCTTCTCATTCCCTTTTGGACATTCCCACTTCTTATGTCCCTTCTCTCCATACTTGAAGCATTGTGGTTTCTCCTCCATGACTTCCTGCCTTCTTACCTCCTTTACTCCATACTGTATGACATGACTCTTTAATACTTCAAATCTATTCTCTTCCTCTGTCTTCTTCTTCTATTCTCCTTCTCTTCTACAGTTCTGGGTGAGGTGCCCAAACCTCCCACATCATCTGCACATCCTCTCTTCTCTTCCTTCTAATTCTGCCCTTAGTTTGGTGAGGACATGCCTTTGGTTGAGCATATTGCTCATGAGTTTGTTGTATTGGTCCAGAGACATTGTGTTATGTTCTGGACAGGGTTTGAGTGTGTGTAAAAAAAGGTATTTATTGTTTGAGGATGCATTGTCTTCTTCAAAGAGCTCACAGTTGTAAGGGTCTCAGTTGCGGTTGGGTAACCTTAACCTCAATCCCACTCTTTATCGGAGTTTGACAAAGAGAACTCGTTAGAGTCCTCGCTAAATTGTGTATGCTACTTATACATGTCCGATTGTTTGTCCTTGTTTACTGATCCGACTATATTACATAATTAAAGAAAAAGAAAATAAATATTGACTTAGAGACAGAAGACAATTCATAACAACAGTATGTCTGCTGGGGCACACAAGTCTTTTCCTAGCCAGATGCCTACTACCTTACTGACTACTGCCCTAATAGTACTTTGGCTATTACTCCAAGGAGGAGATCCCTACTCTAATTGCCTTCTTAAGGATGCGGCAATATTCCTCTGCATAGACTAATCACAATGGACCAATAGTACGAAGTATATAAAGTGAAGAAGTATATAGGTATACTACTAAGCACCGCTCAATTACAAGGTCAGGTCTCAGACACAATACCTGAGCTTGGTACTGTGCTTCCACTGTTAGTCCCTAACTGGCTAATAAGTCCTCTTAAGCTTGGAGCCCAGCTATATCATAGTAGTCATTGATTGCGATGATCAATGTACCAAGGACGATGAGAGTGAGTTTGACAAGGATCAAGGCAATCAGTGTCTGGATGTGAAAACAAGTTCCAGTATAAGGATTTCAGTTGCAGTTGAGTAACCTTAACCTTAATCCTACTCTATGTTAGAGTTGACAAAGAGAACTCGTTAGAGTCCTTGCTAGATTGTGTACACTACTTATACAAGTCTGATTATTTGTCCTTGTTTACTGATCCAACAATATTACATAATTAAATAGAAAAGAAAAGAAAAATAAATATTGACTTAGAGGAAAAGGCAATTCATGACAAAAGGCAGTCCTTTGTTCTATTCAAGGACTGATGAGAATTTATAAATAATAGGCCAGTATTATGCCAAATATTGAGGTCCTTGTATCTCTACAGGATCTTATTTTCTCAGGATCTATTTATGGTCATTGGAAGCATATTGAAGAGTGTAATGAAACGACAGGCAAGCTGGGGCATCCATGGCAGCGGATTATTTCATTTTCATTTTCCTTTATTATGTAATAGTTTGAAGTGCACAGGACACTATGACTCAAAAGGAGTCCATGGGATAATTCGAGTAGACAAATACTAGTAAATACCAATTCGTGTATAAGTAGTTAGACCAATTAGCAAGAACTCTAATGAGTTCTCTTTGTCAACTCTGACTTAGAGTGTGATCTGAGGTTATCTCAACTAAGGATTACTACAAAGAGAGCTTCTATATGCATATGGAAGCAAATTTCTGTATTTGGTGGTTCCTGAGGTATTGGTAAATTAGTGTCCAGTACTTGTTGATCTGATATCTCAATGAGTACTAATTGCTTTGGAACATTTTGCACATCATCTAAAAAGTCTTCTTAAGGGCTTTAAGGCACATTTAAGATCATTGAAATTGTCTGAGTATCCATAGAGTTATGGCCAAATGAAGTTTGTGGTATTTAGAGTTAAACCATTGGCTGACTCTTTAGCTAGGACCAAAAAAGGACACTTCGTTACTTGAGTAGTAGTTCTTCTCTGCTGCATTCTTGATAAGTTAGGTGGATAGTAACTTTGATCACATGTATAAACAACTGTTAAAAAGCCATTTTTCTTGCATGTTAATCTCTGAGTTATAAAGGTATAGCCTCTTGTTGCAGCCCATATGTTGATTGATTTGAATAAATCTGTTAAGAGTCAAAACAATGCTCAGGAGGGAGACAATCATCTGAGAAGATAGCCATGACTAAGAAACTGGTATTTTTTGCAGGTGTTTGACTCATTCTTTTGCTTATACTATAATTAAAATGACGATGTTTGAGTTTAGTCTGTCTGATATAATCACATGGACCCATGGATCCCATGACATGACAACTCCTCAAACTTACTCCTCTACCAATCTGGTCAAAATACCATTGCAAGGGTCATGCCAGATAGAGACAGGCTTTGAGCACATTCGCTGCACCACGTGGCATATTCGGATTCTTCAAACTCAGGATCAGTCAAGGCATCGTGCATCCTGTCAATTCATCTCCATTCCACAGTAGATGACAAAAGAGGGGAAGTCTGGGAAAACCCTAAAATTTAGGCCCGGCACCTCAATATAGAACATTCTAGGATATAGGTTTCCCTAGATTGCCCACGGGAAGTTATTGATTGTCTGCCTCGTGTACTCATTTTGCAAATATTCCATGTCCAGTATACATGTTGCCCGAAATCGACTGAATCACTCGCTTCCATGATGGGGAGACCAGGCTATTCTAGAAGCCAAGATTTCAAGCTTGCTACTTTCATCGCACCAATGATTCGATTTACCTTGAGTCGTGTCCACCATTGCTTCCAGAGGGTAGGAGCAGCAGCAGTAGGGTATATCAGCCAAGATGAAGTCTTTACAGCACAACTAGGGCTAGGTGGAAAAGCAGAGGTATACGATGCTGAACTCACAGGACTACTCATTGGACTACGCCGGGCTCAGTCCCTGAATCTCACCAATCCTACAGCCAATCACATCATCTTATACAGCGACAACTCAGCAGCCCTATCTACAATATGCGACCCAAAACCAAGGAAAGGCCAAATACTATGCCACAATTTCTACAAAAATGCAATCAAGTGGCTCAACCAATCAACCACCCATCGCATCACACTTGCTTGGTGCCCAGGCCACTCAAATATATGTGGTAACGAAAGAGCCAACAAACTGGCCAAGGCAGCAACCGAACAACCTGGAACAACAGACACTACCATAACCTACATGCTCCGCCAAATCCGAGAACACGTTACACAAGCATGGATCCAAGTTTGGAAAAACCATCCACAACAGGGACGCTATGCTTAAGCAAACCGGCTTCCTCCCTCACTTAGACCATCACCCCACTTCGAAGACCTTAGGGACAAACGGGAACTATTCGGACGCCTAACACAGTGCCGCACAGGCCATGGATATTTAGGCGACTTCTATATGAAGGTTGACGTAACATCAAACCCAGCATGCCCTTGTGGTGAACCGTACCAAACTCGCACCCATATCTTACGCGATTGCCAGTTTGCTTGTTGCGGAATAGAAATGCTGAGTCCAAAAAAAAAAACCTTGAGTCGACGGGCGATGAGTACACCTGTGAGTCGCCCTCCAGGTACATTGAGGTGTAGGTCTCTCTTCAATGAGAACAAGAATATTATTCCACGTAGGTTGATCAAAGTGACGAGTAAGGTGCCTCTTGTTTCACTCTTGTCTCAGTGGCCTTCGACTGTGTAAAAGCTGTTGTAGGGCTGTTCAAGGAGCATGGCGAAGCGAGGGTCGCCACAGGTTATTTCTGGGGCACTGCGAGAGAATAGAGGACTGGCAGAAGCATTTCGAAAGGCGTGACGTGTTTGAACATAAATTGAACGTAAAGGGTGAGTGTCAGTGATCTACTGCTTCTGCGTAGGGTCAAAGTAGAATGATGCTTCGAGCGGATGCGTAGGTTGAGACGAAAGCTGAGATTGAGTATATGCTTTACATATTGAAGTTGGCAATAAACTGGGCCACACGACTGGAGGTGAAGTCGGTGTGCAACAGTCAGGGGTCTAGGACAAGGAATAAAGGATATGTTCAGCCTCCAACGACTTGATCCAGAAAGCTGAATTGCAATGAACCGTTGACGATATTTTTGTTTCGTGCAAGAAAGCGGTGGGTTCGTTTGGAAGGGCTCTGGCACATAGGGTGACAGAGTGACATACGCCTTTGTTTGTCAACGTTAGTCTTGAGGAGTAAACTCACTCCTTTGTTCGTTGCGACATCCTGGCTTTTGCTGTCACTCTGGTGAATGACCTCTGCAGTTGTGTCGTAAATTCAAACAAGACAACTTACCTACTCCTAACACTTTTCATTCCGTTGCATGTAGCATCTCTTTCCTGTCATCTCGTTACCTTCATTGGCCTTGCCGATATCACCATTGCTGCAATCTTGTCACATTCTATCTCAAGAAATGATGACTTGTCTGACGCAATCATTCTCGAATGAGCGTAATTCTGGAGCTCCTTGTCTGCAATTACTGTTGCAAGCGATGAAACGAGAACTTGTTGGTACCGTGCAGAATCTTAGAGGGATGGTAGAACAGAATGTGCAAAGCTAAGTAAATTGTCACTTGTCTTATTTCGTTCTCGAGCGATATAGGGTGACTACCCGTAAGGGTTTGGGAAATTCTGAGGATGTAGTGCACATGTGAAACTTCCCGTAAGCAGTCTGAGAAAATCTGTGACCTCAGATTTTCTGCTTACGGGACTCAGATCATCTTGAATGGGTACTTTGTATCCTTTATGTTGGTTCCTGAACACATTTATTCTAGAGCTCGTGTTGGACTTACGAGCTTTGAAAATATGCCCCGCCTCCTCAACACTTGTCCCATACTTTTTTCGTGCCACCTTGTCTCTGCCTTAGAACCTCGATTTCCTCCTTTTCTTCTTGCTGCTCTACAAAAGTCTTCCTTCACCATCGACCAAATGTTATGCTCTACAAAAGGATCAGTAATCACCATAAGATGAAATCACCTTATCACTTCCATGGTAGCTTGGCGGCATATTTGAATAGAGTCATTGGCTGAAGCATATCTCATGCCTCAATTTCTCCCTTCACAATGTCGTGATTTTGATTGAAAGCCCTACACAAGAGAGATAACAAATGATGCAATCATCAGCTAGTGTGTGAAGTGTATATGTGCATGTTGATTGAGGGCTTCAAATCAAAATGCGATGTCTTCTGGTGCACCGGAGTTTGATAGTTTTTCAGAAGTCGTAATAATGATAGCGGCAAGACGGATATCATTCAATTACAGTTTTTCATTGTTCTTTGGAATAACAAAGTAGAATACACTAGAACTTTCACTCGAACCTCCTTCTCTTTGGATTGGAGATGAGGCTTTGTTACTTTGGGCTATTTAAACATATTCTTGTCACAGAAGAATAGATAAGAGACATCAGAACCAGTATCTAAAGGAGTCAGAGAAAATCGGCATTGTATAAATGTCCCAGATTTCTTCTAACGAGAATGATGATGACAACGACGATGAACAATCAATTACTATCTTGGTATGTTGATCCTGCTATGAAACTGTAGTCAACATTCCTGATTCTTCCAGTCGACTACATTACCTCTTCGATAAGCTCATGAGTCATGGACCGTGATATCAGCGGCAGTTTGTGATTGTTGATGAACAGCATTGAGCCGAAGTAAAAGTATGGTGGAAACAGCGGCATGTCGTTGACCAGGTAAAAAGCCGTAGTCGTCATCGTTAATACTATAAGGGACATCTCCTCGCCGAGTTCAAGCTCGTCCATGGTCTGGCCGCTGAAAAGTTAAGAGTGGATGTTTAATAGATCTGTGATCGATCACTCTCGAAGATACTAGTGATCAACATCACACATGGAATTGACATCCCGAACAGCATTATGCAGCTTGAAACTTCGTGGAATCTCTCTTCTACCACTTCGATCTGATTTGATGAATAGTGAGCGCTGAAGGATGTCAGTTCCTTCAATCACCACAAGTTTCCATCCTCCGTCGTGAGAATTGAGATGCGAGAACGGCTCGCTCTTTCAACCGCGATCAAGTTTCATCACTTGAGGGATCAGAAACTTGATCAGTTTGATCTACACACAGCCAAATAAAAGATTAATATACTCGATTTACCTGAGAACACCAGTTGATATATAGTTGAAGTATTTTCACCGAGTTGCGTACAAAATACATCCTGCTTCATTATCCCGTTCCAATGGCTGATCAATACGGACTATTTCAAGAAGACTATATCCTCGACCTGAAGAGACTGTCAGATGCACGTTACATCCAAGGCATGCTGACTCTGGATCTATTGTTCTCAAAACAACCACTGAAGCCTTTTCAAGTCGTAATTGCTACGTTGATGGTATATGATATCATCTATCTCATTCCGCAGCAGGTGAGATTTTCCATGTGTAAACAACGATTCCACACATCCCTTGTCTCCTAGGTTCGGTATCTTCACAGGTATGTTCCCATTCGATCATGAGATTCCAACTGACTATTGTAACTGACATGTGAAATTTCAGGAAGAACTGGTCAAAACTGCATACCATATATTTTTCCGTCCTGATAAGTAACTGGATAACCATGATGTAGGTGCGACTCTCTTGATTTATTGAATAAGACAACTGATCCAAATGCTCAGAATAAATATATATAGTACGAGGAAATTATATGAAGTTAACGGAATGGATATTGATGACAATTTCACCAGCTTATAATAAAACTTGGGCATCGAAATCAGTAAGACATTGTTCTTGATCCATTTTCATTTTTCACTGACTAGGATGTGCTTAGTGGTATAGATCAGATGTGGTTTTTGTTTGATTCGACTTACCTCTTCACCAGGTGTACATTTGGCAATGCACTATTTGTCACGTCAGTTTAAACATGACCCTCAAAAATTCTAGAGTAGCTGATGTTGATAGGTTCAATAATTCGGTGATCACTTCACTTGCACTGAAGATGCTGCTGGTTTTACGCCTTCGGGCGATTTGGAACAAAGATTTAATCGGTACGTGAACTAGACACATGTGCCGATGGACTTATTCGATTCTATCTCGATTCTAGTCACAGTGATTCTATATTCCATGACGGCAGGTATGTTTTTGGACGATTTGATCTCTGATCAATACAGACGACTGACAGTCGAAAACAGCTGAGGTCTTCGTAGGCTTTCAAGACAGTACGATACTTAACCATCAACTAATCTTATTTTCTAGGCTGCCGTGTCTAGAATGATAGTAGATACGTATGCCATGTCAGTTGGTGCTGTGCTACTTCCACTGCATGGCTGCTATGGCAATGAAATACATCTCGTTGATATACAAAACAGTATTGATAGGACCTTCTAGTATGTGTTTTCTCACTTGCGAACTTACATGTCTATTCTCACACAAAAAAGCATTGTCAGGACTACCGCAACAGTGATTGAAGTCTTCTTGACTTTGATCAAGTTTATTATGACATTCAAGGCGCAGAAAAGTTTTCTACATGGGATATGTAGGCGTATCTCTCACATGCAGACCTCCACACGTCTATTGTATGTGTTTTACCGCGATGGAACCCTATTATTCATACCGTGAGTCCAAATGTAAACATCATCAATTCTTACTGATGGATTTTATACAGTCTTCTGGGTAAGCTTAGATCAGAAAACGAGTGGGCTGATACTCATTCTTTTCTAAGTCTACTCAAGTTTAGATGCCGCTTTCACCTTCCATACATCTTTCTTTTTGATGTTCCTACTCACGTATGTTGTTACTTTTTCTGGTCTTCCCATTTTTACCTCTGATTATTAGCTGCCCATACTTCATTGTTCCCTTTATTGCAAGTAGAAATTTTTTTTTTCCTTTAATCTCTATCAGCATTGCTAATTTGTGTATTATTCAGGTGTCGCGGTTGATACTCAATTTGTTGGAAGCAAATTGTCCTTTGGACGAAAGCATCTATTCCACGACAACGGAAAACTTTTCGTTCCACAACCCAGAATTTGATAGGGATACTGAAGCAAATACTTCGCACAGTGCTGAAAGAGAAACCTCCCTGGGTGAAGAAATATAGGAAGAAGAAAGATGATAAATAGGACATTCGGCATTGTCAGCTCAGTATATGATGTTGGTTCATTGCTTTGTCCGTTCATCTTCTGCCACATAATCAGCACATTGTGATGAGAAGTCAAAACCAAGCATAGAGGGAGATAAAATGAGGTGCACGACAAGATGGGTGATATAATTCGGGATCATGATAATGCTATCAGAATAGAACAAATAAAGCAAGCATTAGTTTCTGCATTATCATATGTGACCAGCATCATGCATTTTTCTGCTCACATGCAGCAGACACAGGTATTTTCATGACAGGGATTAAATGTGAATTATTTGATCGAGGAAAACCTGATAAGTGACATCATTTTGATAAAAAACCACAGCATGTTTTGAAGATGATGTATCTTGTATATCTGGACGGACTAGGAAACCATAGTGTACAAAGGAGAAGTATCACAGAAAATGTAATTGTCTTCCTCTTGTAATTCGAGATATCACAAGAAAAAAACCAAAAAAGACAAAACGTATCCCGAGTCTGCGAAATCTTTTGTTCTTTTGCGGATTCCTTGCCAGCAGCATGAGGAAATTCCTTCTTCAAATCTTCAATACATTCTCATCCCCATAGATTGTCGCTCGGCCTATCTCTCAGCAAAATCCAGCTGTTATCCTACGATGATAGTAATTGTGAGATTGTCGTCGCTTGACTCTTGTGTATCAAAGAAAGAGATGGTAAGTGTATGTGAGCACATGAGTAAGAGTGACAGCGTACAGTAAATACAATTATCTCCACGTTCACAGTCCGCTCATCTATATCCCCTATAGGAAATCAATTTTCATATATCCCGCTCTAGAACCCAACAAAAAAGAGTCTTCTCTATTATCAACTGTGGCTGCTTTCGACCCTGATGACACATGTACACTAATTTTGGTACCGCATACACCTCTGATTCTCGTCATCTCTCATACTGTTTTCTAATTAAAATTTTCCAAATGCGTTAGGATCACAATGTTGGGGGATATATATATATACTGGGAACGACACAACGCACTCAGTATAACGGGCAGTGTCTCCAACAAAGCAGAGAGAAAATGTGGGGTAGATATACAGGCCACAAAGACGCATAGTTTGATTTAGAACGTCTGAAATGTTGAACACAACTTACAAAGCCCACGACGCCATAGTTCCCGGGACGGACCGTATAGCTAAATCTGAAAAAGAAAAAAAAACTTGGCGACGTGTCTCGGGTTCTCCTGACAGAAAAGACAGAAACCTGAGTAAATTATTGGGGAAGATAACGGATGAGATTTCCTCCGAGATCTGTTTTATTTTGTATCTTGTGACACATAAATGGCGTTCAAGAGCACACTGAACAATTCAAATGACGATCTGAACAAGGTCACAATTGTAAAGTCACTGCCACTGATCGAAAGATGATTGGTACTTTGTTTGGCCATGTTAATAAATACAGAACACGTTCTCTCATGACTCCGTCATACTTTAGCTCTAATATTGAGGGATAACAAGAATATTCGGTGCAAAAACTCTGTCCCCTCATCGCTCGACTGGTCCAGACACCTGATTAATCCTCTGCAAATGACTTTAAACCACCTTTCCACTCCGGATCTTCTGGTCCCGACACAGATTAGTTGCCTTACATATTCGCAGGGCGGAACGTCGACAAGGATCTCTGTCAGCTGCGACTGCAGTCTTTTCGAACATGCTCTCAATCCTGCTACTGAGGATCATGACAAGGATTTCGCTGCCGACATTACTGGAACTGAAGGGGATGAATTCAATCTTTAACGTCAGTACTTGCTGCTGATGCTGATGTGATGAAGGCCTATCGTATGAAGTCACTTCAATTTTATGTGCTGATATCAAAATTAGCATGGGAGCCGAGCCTTCAGGCTCAGCTGATTTTCTTGAGTCACTCGATCGCCTTTTATTTCCCCCCATCACCTCAAACGGTGTCGAAATACGAACAGGGGAGGGTACAAACGGATAGGGAATACAAACAAAGAAATCACATGCATTGCGCAAGCTCGCATAAGATCTAGATTCCAACAAACGGCTCTCCCGATCAGGTGTATTCTTTTATTCTCGCACTTCATGGCCACTGCTCGCTGGAACTGGAAGTGATTGCACCATACTGAAAAGCACTAGCATGCCGCCCTATGTTCAACATCTTGGGTAATCTCCGCGAGCCCTTACAGAATGATCCTTGGTTATTTTTTTGAACAAGTATTTTGCAGATACCAAATGATTTATTCATAATCTAAAATTGAGAAATAGAGCGTAAAAAAAGACTAGTTTGTCCAATTTATCATTTTCTCATAAACAATATTTTTCATTATTGAAAGAGAGCTAGACTACTTTTTTCACAATCGCACCATGAATGTGGCATGCAACATGCTGCTGTCGTCTGTAGATATGAGAAGATAGATGAGATTAGCTATGCTGGTCCCTAAGGATTTGAGAGCTAAATGATGACCAAGTAAGTCCAGAAGGAAGTGCGGAAACGTCCAAACGTGTATTCTATTAGGGGAGCAACGCTCCAGAAGATCTCATTTCAGTTTTGGAATTTGTATTGATTAACGCCTCTGTGCTTGTGGTGGGCGCTGGAATTGCCAAAGATTACAAGGAAGAAACCGAGCCGAACTTGCACGTAAAAACATTCTTTCTAGAAACCTTTGATGAGGAAAAAGGTTCGTGAGTAAAGTCATCCTTTGTCGCGTTTCGTAATACCTACTCTTCACGCTTCCGGAAGCTCAAAATTAGGATTGATATGTGAGGCTCACCAAAAGGATGAACAAAAATCTGATTGTGTGCCTACTATGTGATCATACTTCCATCGCATTAATAACTAGTGACTGGTGTATGGCTGAAATGCTTTTTGTATTATATTTGATTTATCGATTTAAACATCTGTGAATGGCTCATAGGTGGGTGTCAGTTGCTAGCATCAATCCATTTTATCTTTAATCGTGATATTGTTTTCATTGCCCTCTCCTTCGTTTCCATCTCCTAGGTGATGAATGGCACCTGCAAGTTGCCCTCCAGGTAGGTCTCTGTTCAGTGATGATCTTATGAAGATGAATCCAGGTAGGTTGATCAAAGGGTTGTCTAAGTAAGGTGCCTCTTGTTTCAGTGACTCTTCCGCTG
>Ga0153966_100590_pt1 | contig 11445 bp, 16 predicted proteins | sample TSFL050MetaG_FD_104738 | JGI IMG/M metagenome (GOLD analysis project Ga0153966, IMG submission 104738) | Attine ant fungus gardens microbial communities from Florida, USA - TSFL050 MetaG | ecosystem: Host-associated > Fungi > Mycelium > Unclassified | place: USA: Florida, Paynes | collected... | reverse complement strand
TTGTTGGATTTGCTAGTATCAGTGGGGCATGGTACATGATGAGTGAGTACCACAATTATGAAATGGGGAAATGCTGACGAGAATATTGTGTTCAGATGGGAGGCGGCATTATTCGGGGCCGCCGATTCCTGATTCATGTTCAGAAGACAAAGACGATTTGAAGATGTAAAAAAAACTTTGGCTTCCCGGGGGTTGTATATTGTGAGATATTAGAATGAGGTTCTAGAGTGCCCATATGATTGAAGTTGCCACGTCGAAATTGAACAGCCAACATTTCTGAATGTGATAATGCATCCAGCCATTCGATTCAATTAAGGTAGCATTAGAGAACTAGCATTAGAGAACGAAAACAAGAACCACTCAATCTGAACCTGCACTAATTGGGACCCATGAACGAACATTGCGGCTTTGTGACTGTCAACCGCTGAGACTTGAAACTACCATCAACGACTGGGATTCTGCTGCATATGGTTATTGAATCTCATTCAAGTCGGGCTGGGTCGTCATCTGCTTGACTGTGTGTTTCGTTTTTCGTCACATGCGTCTACGGTGTGAGAGAGGAGTATATTTCTGGAACTCATTCCCTCGTGGTGCCTGCTCAATCCAATCAGTTTTAAGCAAATCGACTAATCTCTGTTAAGCCCTTCTCTCATCAACCTGAACGACCGAAAGCGATGTTATTTTTGATTTCTGCACTGCTTCTACTATTCCTTGGAAATTCCTGGGCGCACTCCCCTAATTCCCGTTCAGGAACAATTGTATTTCCCGACCTGTATGAGGCGTCTGTCGAGGAATTGCAGAATGGGATGGAAGCTGGGGATTTTACGAGTGTAGATCTCGTGAAGGTGGGTTGTCCTCAGATCTTAACAAGCAGAGAAATGAGCTCAGAAATAATGAAAGGCATATTTTTCCAGGATCAATGAAGTCAACCTTCATGGGCCCGCATTACGTGCTATCCTTGAGACCAATCCCTCTGCACTCTCTCAGGCTGCCGCACTTGATGATGAGCGTAAGCTCAAAGGAAAGCGAGGGCTTTTACATGGTATTCCTGTCCTTCTCAAGGTGCGTTGTCATAAGTTTTCTACGTTCTCTTCTAACAGTTGGGTAGGATAACATTGCCACTGTAGCTTCTGAAGGTGAGGCTACCTGATAGATGTATCGCATAGCTGATGCAGATAGTAGGTATGAATACGACGGCGGGTTCATTTAGCTTGCTAGGATCAATCGTTCCGGATGATGCCGGCGTTGTAAAGAGACTACGAGCTGCTGGTGCTATCATTCTGGGTTCGTCAAGATTTAGTACCAATGACACGATCAAGTGTTCAAGCTCAGGACTAAAGGGAAGGCTAATTTATCTGAGTGGGCTCATTTCCGCGGGGACCTACCTAATGGCTGGTCAGGACGTGGGCAGCAGTGTACAAATGCATACTTCCCGAATGCAGACCCATGTGGTTCCTCAGCCGGTTCTGGTGTCGCAGCATCTATTGGACTAGCAGCGGTTACTTTAGGAACAGAAACAGATGGGAGCATAACATGTCCGTCTAGCAACAATAATCTTGCAGGGATCAAGCCAACTGTTGGATTGACATCCCGGGCGGGAGGTTAATTCCTCTTTTTGTTGGATCTATAACTAAAAAAACTCACTATCCCGCAGTCATTCCTGTATCCGCACACCAGGATACTGTTGGTCCGATGACTAGGTCTATTGCCGATGCCGCTATCGTCCTTTCTGTAATTGCTGGAAAAGATCCACAGGATAATTTTACTTTTGCTCAACCAAACCAGGTCCCAGATTACACCAAGGCATTGAGAAAGGATGCCCTGGAAGGGAAGCGGATCGGCGTTCCTCGTAAAGTTTTTCTGAATTCCAGCATATCTGGCGATGACCCATCTGTGGATCAGCAATTTGAGAAAGCCCTTGATGTCATACGCAGGTTGGGTGCTACGGTAGTTGATCCAGCGAATGTTCCCTCTGCAGCAGAGATTATCAACTCTACAAACGAAGCGACCGTCTTAGGCGTCGATTTTAAGGTGGTTTAAGAGACTTTTCCTCCTGTCCTTTCCTTATTTTCTCTTCAGGTCCAATTGAATGAGTGGTTTGAATCGCTGATCGAAAACCCGTCTGGCGTTCGCAGCCTTGCGGCCCTGATCAAATTCAATGAAGACAACCCAGAACTTGAAACACCACCTCAGTTTGAGTCTCAATCTATGTTTGTTTCTTTCATACTCTCAAATTCATGCCAAGGGTGTGCTAATAGGGCTCTCCCAGCTTGATTGCATCCGAGGCAACGAATGGTTTTGATGCGGCCTACTTTGCAGCACTTTCAGCTGACCATGATCTTGGATCAACAAGAGGGATAGACGATGTGCTCCAGAACCACCAACTTGATGCATTGGTTCTTCCAGCCACAGGCTTTACAACTGCCCTGCCCGGTAAGCCGAATGATGGCCAAGGAACTAGGGTCTAAAACTGAACTTTAGCTATCGTTGGATATCCTATCGTCACTGGTTCGCTTTAATTTTATTCTAGTTCTCTGATTCCGATTGCCTCAACTGATACATACAACCCAGTCCCCCTCGGTTTCTTCCCTGAGAACGTGTCTATTGGACAGGAGGGAAATCTCGTATACCCTGCGCCTGGAGTACCCTTTGGCCTGTCATTTCTTGGGACTGCCTTTTCAGAGTTTGATTTAATCAGCTTTGCGTACGCATACGAACAAGCCACGCATACAAGACTTGCGAGAAGAGCGTTTTCAGCAGCTATTCCGAAGACTCAGCTGGAGGACATTGTCTCATATGGGGGATAGAGAGCCCAGCAGGAACGATAGATATTTTTCTGACAATTGTGGGTTTTATTTTTGAATAAATCAAACATTGGCATGTAATATGTACATACTGGAAATGTGACCACATTCGATCCCTGCGGTGTTCGTCTTGGAGGTGCGAAGCTGACCTGGAAAGGAGGTGCAATTATGAGTGTACCAACTGACATAAAGATCTTTACGATCATCCTGGACCCTACACGTCTCTTCAATTTGGTAACATACCACTAAGATTCAGCTCTTCCTTGGCCTATCACTTACTGAGTCTCAGCACCAAGAGGAAATATTGAAGCCAACTCCGTTTGAGCATTAGGCATTCCCGATTAGTGGTGACCTACAAACGGTTTCTTCGATGACTCGAGTCAGAACAAAATGAAGCCAGGCTCACGTAAATATTTTATCTGAAAGAGTACCGCTACAGTAATTGTGAATCCGGCCCGGAACCTTTCTGTCTGATGGCGTAAGAACAGCTGTTTGCCACGCATAATCATGCGTTGGTTTTCAATTCATACACGCATGTTTTCTGACCCTAGATTCCTTTGAAAGTCTGACTTGCTCGATGCTTTGATCTTGACACCGAAGTTTGGGGCGGATTGGTGGGTGGCCGAGTGACATTGCATCCTGGATGGGGTTCTTCGATGTGCTCCATAGACAGTAGGTCATGACGACGACGTACCGACAGTATTTTGCCTTACCTCAGGAGAACCGTGCCAAAACTACGTGAAGTTTTACATAAATCTGTAAGCACGTTGTCAATCAGCCAAAATAATGATTTTTTCTCCTGCAAAGTTCATAATGGAAGTCTAAACCGGAAGTGTACATCAGCGGGTATCACTATCAGAGTTGACCTAGAGTTATTGTGTGCTCGATCGATCATGTATTGGAAAACGACGCTCGTAAACAGCACTTGATAACTATTCAAACATGTCATGTTTCGTGGCAGACATCTGTTGCTTCGGCGACTGGTAAGGACAACATCACTCGGTAGAGTTACTTGTTGCCGAGACCGACGTACTGATAGGATTTGTGACATGCATCCGCTCGCCCTTCTGTCGTAGTCTCTCCGCTTTCACATTATAATGCTTAAAAGTATCTCTAGGAGTACACAATCTCCCGAACAACCTGCATGAGAAGCGGTTGGTTGCAACTTCATGTCGTGACGCCCTCTTTTAGATAATCTCCTCAGGTAAGTATATATTCCTTCTCCCTTCCAAGAGAAGCTCCTCTCACCCGGCTAAATCCCATGCCCCCCTCCGCAGAACCAGATACACGCACACAGGCAAGTCTAGACTTGGGACATTCCCAGGGAGTTGGTGGAAAGGATTACCACATTTTCCCGCCTTCGGTAGCGACGGCGATAGACGAGGACTTGAGCAAAACGGGGACATGGTTGATAGTTTTTGGAACGTGGGTTGGAAGTTTCCTATTCAAACGCTTGTGTCAATCCATCACTTCTCAGCTGGCTGGTGCAGTTTTGTACATATGGGTTCGTGCTGCTCTTCAATCACTCTAAGGAGAGCGAGATTCATCCGTGTTTCAGTTATGTTTCTGCTTTTGGCGTTTATCAAGACCACTACACTCGGGAAATTTTACCAAACAAAACACCCTCCGAAATAAGGTGAGACCCAGCAGAAGGATGTAGATCTCTTCGTAATTTTTTTCTCTGCACAGTTGGATAGGCAGCGTTCAGCTGTTTCTTCAATATGCTCTCGGAGTTGTTGTAGGGAGGGTATATGACCTAGGATATTTGTGAGTTCAGGCGATCTGCGGCGTTTCAGAGGTGGAGATGAAGTATTAACACTAATCGCGGAAGTCAATATCTGATCGGGGTTGGCACTGTTCTTCAGACAGTGTCCTTATTCATGCTCTCACTCGCACGTCCCCACCATTATTTGGAGGTTGGCAAAGTTTTGCGGCAGTCGAGACATTTTGATCTTGAGAATCTTACAGATATTTCTCTCACAAGCCATCGGTATGGGACTCGGGCAGGCGATGTTATTTTTACCCTCCATCAGTATCATCTCCCATCATGTCAAAACGCGGAGAGTAATGGCGACAGGTATCGCCGTTTCTGTGTGTCCTTCCACCACGCTTCTCTGTCTTATCTGACATTCAAATCATTGAATGTCGCCGGCGATTTTGTTAGGGTGCTTCTGTAGGAGGAATTGTCTGGCCAATGATCTTAAACCAGGCCAGTCAAAGACTGGACTTTCCAAACGCGATTCGAATATCTGCAGCTATCCTTGGCGCTTTCCTTCTTATGGCAAATTCTCTTTACTCTGTCGCATGTTCAAAACGCAAAATTGCTCGCATTGCTGCCCACCATCAACCGAATTTTCGTGCGATGTTGTCGGACTGGCCTTATTCGATATCAATTTTATCGTGAGTCGGCTGTTTCGCATGGATACCTCAGCACCAAGTAGCATGTTATCCTTCTTTCCACGGTCGCAGGGCATTCTGCATCAATCTTGGACTTTTCTTTCCCTGTGAGTTATATCTGTTTATTTGGTTAGTTTCCGACTCATGATATTCAATTGAAGATTTCTACCTACAATCGTACGCGGTTTACCAGAGATTGGAGCCATCTTTTGCTTTTTATCTTGTACGTCAAAAGTCTAACTGTTCTGTGGATATTTTGAATTTGTCTTCTTGATTAAGCTCGCTATTCTTAATGCCGGGGGTGCCTTTGGACGAGTTTTACCCAACTTCCTTGCGGATAGATTTGGCACATACAACATGCTCCTTTTATCCCTTTATACGTCCTCAATGCTTGTGTTTGTGATCTTGGCAATTCGTACTCCGGCAGGTATGACATGTTTCGCATTACTGTATGGGTTTTGGTCAGGTTCTTGTACGTTTGATCTCGTTTTTCTTCCCGATTTGAGTAATTCAAATTGGATCACTTAGATGTCTCTTTGATCCCATCACTCCTCGTACAATTGACTTCGGAACCAAGGGAACTGGGGTGCGTCTATATTACTTCCTCAAAGTAGCATTATCGTATTGATATTATTACCTCAAGCATTAGAATGGGAGTTGCATTTTCGATTGTGGCAGTTTCCCTTCTCGGTGGAACTCCAATAGAAGGAGTTTTGCTGAGAGTGCACGGAGAATACTTCGAATGGGCTGGTCCCATCATCTTTTGTGGCGTGCGTAGGATACACTTTGGGTCAATGCAGTGCTCTCAAAATTATTCATGTTCAGGTTATGATCACATATGGCTCTCTCGGAATGACAATATCCCGCTATATGTACGTTCGAGGTCGTCGGATATCTAAACATGATCGATTGGTGTAAGCAGGAATAAATGGCATGAATACGAAGACAGTACACGAAGTCAGATACAAGTCGAGCAATCTGAGTGGTCTAGGCCTGAACCATTAACGCCTGGATTTGGTCTCCATGTTGCCTTCGCATATTCTGTATTTGCTCCTCGAAGAACTGCTGAGGATTGGAAACATATGCAACGGGGTCTACCTCCTGACTCTCCGAAGCCGCGAGGCGAGAATATGCAGCTTGGTAACCAGCTGTTTGTTCTTCAATATCTATTTCTGTAACTCCTACATGAGCATCTTCATTCGTTTTCTTCGACAAATGCTGAGGTTCAGTAAATATTTTGATGAGTGCTTGGTAGGCCGGTGTCCTAAAAATCTTATCAGCAAAGGTGAAGCGACGTAATCGTTCATCTCACCATGTTTTAATGGCCGGTTCTTGTATCATGTATCTACTTTGGCACAAAAGCCGGATCATCCCCACAGCGACAAGTTTCCTATCCTTGTGTGGAACTCTGGGCGCTTGGGGAATGATAAAATTGATCAAGATCTGTGGCCAAAGCCTTGACAATCAAGAACATTGATGGTTATTTTCACAAGACCTAATAATGGACTGACTGTGGTTGAATTTCCTCAATGACGCTGATCACGTAGTCCGGCCCAAGGCCATCGAGATCAAGGGCCATACAATAGAGAATAAACCGGGCGAATAGATACTCGTATGTAGTTGTTTTGCTGGTTTGCATTCGAGTGAGAAGGGTCATCATCACAGGCCTCATGTACTGTTGCAGATCACCGCTAAGATTATCTCAGATTGAGAACAAATGTCGTGGAAAAAAGTACTTGCGGTCGAATATGCATGACGACAGAATTTAAAAGCTCAAATCCCCAGGAGTCATGTATTTTAGACGGAATCAACCTTTGTTGAATGACGGCAAGGACAGAAGTTACTTGGCCATTGGCGAGCATAGATGAACTATCGCGAGACAGAAAAGCTTTCAAGAGCTTGACTAGACCAGGGATGCTACCCTTCTGTTGCCAGACACTGGGGGTCAAAAGGAATGGTAGTAGACTGCGATAATCCACCGGCACATCGCTCAAATGCAAGTTGAGCATCTGGGCTAGAATCTGGAATGAGTATGGGATGTACTCTGCAATCAGGCAGGTTTAGCCTAACACGCGTTGATAACAAGACCAACGCACGATCAATATCTTGTTGGAGGATGAAAGTAAATGGTCCAAAAAGGGCTTGTTCGAAAGAGGATAGTGTAGCAGGAGATCCCTCGACAACAAACCTACGATAACGTCAACGTCAGCTCACAGTATCAAATCGAGAGAAGCAGAGGGAACCTCATAAGCCCAGCAATACTCTCAAATATACACTGGTCAAAGTTAGGATTGCTTGGATTTTTGGCGATATTACCAAGAATGTTAACGAGACGGCTTAGTATCTCTTGATATCTGGGGATCAGTGTTTGACGGGCAGTCAAAATGACTCGCATAGCACCTTCAGCTGACCTCAGTGGCGGACAATGTCAAGTGAGTGAGGGGTGACTGACAGCGCATGAGGTGATCATTCTCTGCCATCTTTTCGGGGCTTTTGGCGGATTCTATCATGGATAGAATAGTGCCGACGAGATCAGCAGCAATCTCGTGGATGTCAGCTTGGGAGAAGCTATTGGTATCGTGAGAATCAGCCAGGACTTTGGTCAAATAGCACGTACATGAGGTAGCCATTTTGCTTGTTGAGGAGAATGCGATCTATCGCAATTGCGGCATACGTATGAGTTACATAATTTTCAGACTTGAGATGTCGGGCAAGATGGGGAAGGACGGTGAGGAGTTGATCTTTAGTCAACTAGAACCATGTCAAGGATATGAGTTCAAAGAGTGATCACCGATACCAACCTGATTCCGAAAAATGTAAAGGAAGCGTATGGCATCGACCTGAAGGATTGGGTGGACTGAGCCATCCGGGGCTTGCAAGTCCTGAAAAACATGTTCAGAGAAGAATTGAATGACGTCTACAAGAGGATTAGTTGATGTGACGCCAAGCTTCAAAACTATGAGCTTCAGGTTGGAAAGGTGACAGTAAATTGACCTTTGTTGTCGATCCTTTTGTCGCCACAGCGGTCAACAAGAAGATAGCACTATCCTTTGCCTTCCAGTTGTCTGCCCTATTGGCGTCATAGGTGGCAAGATGGGCAGTAATGGATGAACCAACAGCTTCTGTTGTTTCTGCTTCGTGACCTGAACCAACAAGCGACCGAAGAACGTCAGCGGAGGCCTGGCGACGGGTTCCATTGTCGACCCCAGAGGACGAAAGAGCAAGGTCCACTTGTATGTATTCCAATGGGTCATCCTCAAATTGTTCCACTTCGTGCTCACGAAGAGATACGTTTGGAAGGACCACACCCTCTACAATAGCTTTGATCGTATCTCGAGATGAAAAAAGCGATTTATAATAGCCTGAGTGGATGGCAGCAGAGATAAAGTTGAGAGCTTGTGCCACAAGCTGTAGGTAACCAATCAGTGACGGGATCAAATGAAGAGGGCTCAATACGCTACCTGATCATCGGAAATGCTCGCTAATTTATTGGCTCCGATCAAGGACCAGACCTTCTGCACGAACATCTCAACGGCAGGAGACTTTTGCAGCTGATCTGGATAAAGTTTGATGAACAACTACGGAACAGTAAACATGAGGGATCTTTAAGAATGTGACAGCCCACCTCTGCGATTTCCAAAATCGCGGCCTTTGCTTGAGCTGGGAGCGAGGGTGTAGTGTCATCTGGCTGGAAACTTGGTCAGCATTGTCGAGTCACTCAGAACTAGATCCACTCACATCCTGGCGGAGCTCTAAAGGGTCCCAATCCAAGAAACCAAAGAACCATCCTGTTTCACCAAAGAATTCTGCATAATTATCTTCAATTGCTGGTGGAAGATCTTGACAAGTGAGATCGTAGAAGATGTCCAGGAGGTAAACCATAGTTTGGGCGATCTGAGGATAGTTTGGCGATGGCTGCGATGAGAGAAGGTATTGGGAAGTTTGACGGAAAATGGCTAGGAACGGGTCCATGAACTTCGAAAGGACAATATTGATGACGGTAAAGAGAGGATCTGAGCGTACTTGTGCACGCCACGGGCGGAAAATCGAATGGGCTGTCTCCATGACTCCTGTGTTGACATTGTAATCACTAGCAGACAACGATACAACCAATTGCTTGTGAAGGAGGATCAGAGAATTAGATTCTTAGTGGGGGACAAGAGGACTAACATCAATAAGATCGGGCCATTGCTCCGGAAAGTCAAGTTGGGCAATCAATGAAACAGATTCTGCGATTTGCACACGTATGGTTTTGTCAGCCGGATTAGACAGTCTAAGCATGGCGGGCACCAGCTGTGCTCTCAACACCGTCTTGTCCTGTTCTGGAAGAGGCCGGACTTCCTATTAAACTTTTAATGAAAACAAAAAGTAGCAATTGCTGAGAGACATGCCTCTTCCCATCTGGTCTTTACAACATTTTTCAAATAAATACTTCCCGTTAACCTGACCGAGCGATCCTGCGATGAATCGAGAATGAGTTGGAGTAAAACCCCAAGAAATCCCGGCTGGTTAGAAATTGAAGAAAGAGCTCTCTCTGCCTCTTTTCTCGTGTCAGGCTGCAAAGATGCGGTGAGAATTTTTGGAAGGTCGGCCATTATGAGGGTAGTGGAAAAGATCTCAGACGCGTCTGTTATAAGTCACGTGCCTCCCTTTTTTAAATTTTTTTTAATTCATGAATTTGTAACGCGGTGCTCGATCGCAGTCCGCAGTAAAGTACCCTACAATACACAGCCGAGAGTACAAAGAGAAACCTAATGAGAAATGTAAAGCAAAACCCAGATCACTCGCAACTGATCCAGACACAAGAGAAGTGAGAAAACAGGAATGAAGTAATCGGTGACTCCGTGATAGCACCCCACGTTAAATGATGTTACTTGACCAAGAAAACGCTCCAGGGTTGTCCATTAAGAACAGGACAAAGTGTTTGATCACCATGCGATCGTCGCTTTTGTAGGTGAAACGGCTGCAATCGTTCAGGATGTGAGCTCGGGTTTCAACCCTATTGTGACCACAAGGGCATGCAAGATTGCTTCGAGGGAAGAACCTCTTCCTATATTCCCCAATCGGAGTGTGGTTGAGATCAGCTCTAGTGGCTCTAGCGCAAAGTGATACTGAGGACTCAATATGATTAAGCCAACCCCCTCCTTTAATGTAGGATGGTTGGATACACTTCTTTTTGTTAATTCAGAGTTGTAGAAATTGGTGGCCTTCGTTGTGGCCGTGGTTGAAGGTGGTGATTCACTGATCAGTGCACACCTTGCTTGATTTGTCCCTCAGGGCATCTAACAAAGTGAATTGAGCTGGGGTACAGGGCACAATAGTGCTTTTGGCATCATTATCGACTATAGTATGGAGGTGCCATCGGGCTTCGCTAGGGCAGTCCCAGGATTCTACCTTATTGTTACTGTTGTGGCTGAAAAAGGGTCAAAGGAGGTGTGCAATGGCAATGGATTTGCCTTAACCAGAGTGATGTGAGGGTCGAGAGCCTTTCTTGCAGAGGAAAGAGAGTCTGTGATAACAACAATGCGATCAACGTCAAGGGAGGTAGCCTTGACAATTCCTAACCGAATGGCCACTAGTTTGGCATTTGGGGCTGTGATATTCCCGAATGCAGCTTTGGATGAGATGACTTGAATACCTTTGCACCAGCCATAAGTAACTGAAACAGCCTGAAATGATTTGTTTGGTTTAACACTGGCATCAGTTACGACGACAATTGAGTTTGGTTGCTCAAGAGCATTTTGACACAGATAGTCAAGCTTGTTAAGATGTAGTTCCCTTTCTTTGGAGTCATTTCTGTTGCATGGAAAGAAGAAAATACGATCTGCAAAGTCATCAATAACGCGGTAACCTGGTTGGCTTTCTTTATGAAGAGGGTCAAAGCGTTCCTTGAGGGAGTTGAGTCGGCAATGAGGTTTCTTCTTTGGCTTCTGAAAGTGAGTCCAGTCACGTGCCTCCTGAGAGATTCTGTAACATTTCAAACCTTCCTTATATCTTGATAGATTTTTATTGTTAAGTGGCTTAATTCCTAGCATATCACATCTAGATTGTCCTTCACTTAGATATTCTGGGCCACCCTTTTCAATGTCTGCTGTGTAGGAACATGCTTTTATAATGAGTGACAAGGACCTAGAGTGATAATAAATACTCAGAGTCACAAAATGAGACTAAAGTGTATTAGCAAATACCTAGAGTGATAATAAATACTGTAGGTATGCTGAGTAAAGAATAGTTGTCCAAGAAT
>Ga0153966_100587_pt1 | contig 11490 bp, 16 predicted proteins | sample TSFL050MetaG_FD_104738 | JGI IMG/M metagenome (GOLD analysis project Ga0153966, IMG submission 104738) | Attine ant fungus gardens microbial communities from Florida, USA - TSFL050 MetaG | ecosystem: Host-associated > Fungi > Mycelium > Unclassified | place: USA: Florida, Paynes | collected... | reverse complement strand
TAATTTCTGGTTGCTCATAAAGTATTCTAAGTTCTTATGGTCTGACCAAATCTCAAACTTTCCCTTTGCTCCTTCTAGGAAGTGCCTCCAGGCCTCCAGGCATCGAATTACCACTAACATTTCCTTGTCATGAATCTCATAATTACGTTCCGTCTCGTTTAGAGATTTTGAAATGTAGGCCACTAGTCTCCACTTGTTATCATCACATTTGATTAACAAAACTCCTCCTGTTGTGAAATTGGAAGCATCTGCCTCAACCCTGAATTCTTTGTCTAAGTCGGGTGCTACTAGTAATGGTCTCATCGTGAAGATCCCCTTTAACTGTTCAAATGCCTTCTGCTGTGCTTCTTCCCACTTCCACTTCTCTTCTTTCCTTGTCAGCATGTTCAGGGGTTTTGCTAGTATCGCAAAATTCTTAATAAACCGTCTATAATAGTTGGCAAGTCCCAAGAACTTCCTAACATCTCTGACCGTTTTTGGTACCGGCCAGTTTAACACTCCTTCCACCTTTTCTTTCTTCATCTCAATTTTTTCCTGACCCATTATTACTCCCAGAAAGCTCACTTTACTTGTCTTCCATGAACACTTCTCTGGTTTCATGTATAAGTCATTCTCTTCCAACTGCTTCAACACTTCCGCCACTATTTCATCATGTCCTTCCTCACTGTTTGTCCCTACCAACACATCATCTACAAACACTGCTACCTTCCCTTCATTAATAAGATCTCTCATGATCTCATTCATCATCCCCTGAAACGTTGCTGATGAGTTCATCATCCAAAAGAATATCACCACTGGTTCAAATAACCCCATATGTGTAGTGAAGGCCGCCTTCTACTTGTCTCCCTCCTTAATACATACATTATTGTAGCCCCATCGTAAATCCATCTTAGTAAACAGCTTCTTGTTTCCCATTGAGTCTACTAAATCAGTAATCAATGGCAATGGGTAGTTATTTTTCACCATTTGCTTATTGAGTCTACAATAGTCTATAACCATATGCTTTCTACCATCCTTCTTTCCCACAAAGAAAACTGGAGAAGTTTGTGGTGACTTCAAAGGCCTTATGTATCCTTTTCGCAAGTGGTCCTGAATGAATTGTTGAACCTCTTCTCTCTCGTTCCTAAAGAGTGGATACACTTGTGCTTTGCTGGCCTTGAACTCCTCCTTGAGATCTATGGCGTGATCCCATATCTTTCTTGTTGGCACCTTCTCTGACTCCACCTTTCTGAAAACTTTCAGCCACTTGTGGAATTTTTGTGGTACCATCGCTTCTACCTTTTGATGATCCAATTCCATTTCCTCCTCTCTTCCCCAGTCTTCTTTCTCATCTGCAGCTCATCTAATCCTTTCGATTTTGTTCTCTTGGACTTCTTTCTTTCCTTTTCTTCTTTTCTGAATTTCTGGGCCCATTTCCTTCTTGCCCATATATTGTCCACATATTAGTGGACACCTCGTCATTTTAACCTCCCCTTTCTCCCAATCTATTTCTGGGTTATGTGCCTATAGCCAAGGCATTTCCAATATCACTTCTGTCTTTCCTAGATCACACACATCCATTCTCACTCTTTCCACGTGTCCTTTAAAGTATAGATTTACTTCTACTTCGTGTGTGATCGATCCTCCACTATTTCCTGTGCCATCCACATTTCACACTATTATTGGTTTTCCAAGTTTTATCAACTTGAAACCTCCTCTTTCTGCACACTTCTTGCTTATAAAGAGCTCTGTGGCTCCACTGTCCAACAATGCTTTCACCAATACCTCTTCATGAGTATCAATCTTTTCTACTCCTATTTGCATCCACACTTCCCGCAGACCCTTCAAGGTCCTTTGGACTTCCCTTTGTCTCTTCTCTGGGTCAGTGATTCCAGCCCCTTCCACTTGGGCCCTAGGTACTGACCGTTTCAATTCTCTACCCCAGATCTACCATGGCATCTTCTTTCCTGTCCTACAGGGTGGACAGAACACTTCTCCTTTCTCATTTCTTTCCACCTCTCCTCCTACTACTGCATCTTTGCCTCCACATATGCCACACTTTACTCTTTCTGCTCTACCACCTTTTGCCTCCTCTTCTCTCCAGTTCTAAGCCTCTTTGCAGCTTCCACACCATATGTTACACAACTGCCTCTTGCTCAGGAACCCTTGCCCCTAATTCTCTTCTATCTTTGTCCCCTTGTAATCGCATCCTCTACACTCCACAAACGTCACCACTTCTCTGGGTATAGTCCACCCTTCCATGCATATTGCCGCTCCCCTTGGGGATAGCCCCTTTGCTCTACTGTGCCTTTTCACCTTTTCCCATACTGCTCATGGTAGTGCCACTTTTTCCTTTTTGCTCCTTTCATTCTTCTTGGGACATTCCCACTTCTTGTGTCCCTCTCTTCCACACCCAAAACACTTCACCACTTCTCTCACCACTTCTTACTTCTTTTACACCACATTGCATTACCCTGCTTGCCAGGGCCTCAAATCTATTTGTTGATTTCTTCTTTCTTTCTTCCATCCTTCCTCCCTTGATCCTGCAGTTCTTGGCCAGGTGGCCAAACCGCTTACATCCCCAACACTTCCTTCCCTCTCTTTCTTCTAATTCTGATCTCATTTTGGCGAGTGCTCGCCGGGTGTTGAGCATCTTGCTCAGGATGTTGTTGTACACTTCTAAGAACATTGTGTGTTGTACTTAGAAGAGTGAATTGTTGTTATAAAAAGAAGATGAAAATGTATTTGTGTTTTGCCAGTTGACTGACCCTTTTTCTTTGGCTTCGACTACTGACTACTTATGTCTGCTAGGGTGCAAATCTTCACCCAGCCAGGTACCTACTGCCTTACTGACTACTGCCCTAATACTAGGGTTACACTATCACTTCTCAGGGAAGATCCCTACTCTAATCGTCTTCTTAAGGGCGCAATGATGTTCCTCTGTGTGTACTAGTCACAATGAACTAGCAGCACAAGGCTGATAAGGTAAAAAGTTTACAAGTAATCTATTAAGTACCACCTGTCGTCAGGTCTGGTCTATGTGTGCACTCAGGTATAGTGCCCACAGTCCACCTCCAAGGTCTAAACTTCCTGGTCAGTCCACTTAAGCCTGTGGCCCGGCTATAGGGAGGTTGGGAGTGATCTGAGTTGGTTACACACCAAGAGAGTAATGAGAATAGAGTTGAACAAGGATCAAGACAATCGGTGTTCTAGAAGTGAAAACAAGTTCTAGTGTAGTGAACTCAAGCTAGGGTTAACTTAAGTGCACACTCTTTATCAGAGTTGACAAAGAGAATTCGTTAGAGTCCTCGCTAAGTGGTTTAGCTACTTATATGCAAATCAGTATTTACTAGTATTTGTCTACTTGAATTATCCCCCGGACTCCTTTTGAGTCATAGTGTCCTGTGCACTTCAAATTATTACATAATAAAATAAAATGAAAATAAAATAAAATAATTTGCCGCTGCGGATGCCCCAGCTTGCCTGTCATTTCATTATATAGTTGGCTAGTGACTCAATAGTTTACTGTTATAGGAATAATCCTCTTTAAGGAGAGAAAGCCTCAAAAAATAAAGTCAGTCACAAATGGTCATCTACTAGTTTGTGGTTGGTAAAGATGCTCTTCAAAAAGCTCAAAAAAGTAAAGTAGATAAGCAACAAAAGATGTTGTTAAGTCTGAGATCTAATCCTTAAACTAAATAGGCTTAAATACATAAATAAGATAGTTTATGTATCTAAACAGAGCATTATATGTTTACTGCCTGTTGTTCTATATATGGCAGTCCTTTTGTGATTAAAATAGAGATAACCTAACTATAGAGAGGCAGTTCTTTGTTCTATTCAAGAACTGATGAGCATCTATGAGTAATAGATCAGTATCATGTTAAATATTAAGAGCCTTATATCTTCATAGAATCTTATTGCCTTGGGATCTATTTATAGTCATTAGTGTTGAAGGAGACCAAGATACCTGAACACCATGATCCCTTGGTATCATTTATCTGTTTCACATCAATAAACTAGTATATCTCATATTACTTTGATATTTCCTTTCTCATCCATTGTAATATAACTTGAATATCTTTTATTAGCCTTTTTCATGTAACATTATACCCTCAGTTGTCTACCTTGATAGGTGACTCCTAAGACTTACATATCTACAGGTTATGGACCCCATGCCCACAACTATATACTATATCACCAAACTTACAATGACTTTATCTAGAGCAAATATGCCGCCTATGTTCAATGATATAGATAAATTTGATGGAATAAACTGACCAACTTGGAGTAACAACATCTTGTCCATCACAGTACTGAAAGGGGTATCTAGTTATCTTGATGACACCATTAATAAACCCACTAAATCCCCTACTGAACAACTCCCTAAAACTCCATGGAACTCCCTAAACCTATCAAAGGATGAATGGAAGACTAGAAATGCCTGGACAAAAATTTTACTTACCTTCAATACCAGGAACCCTGTTGGACTGGGAATCAACATGAACAGAACAGCAGTAGATGTCTGGAAAACCTATAAATCTGGCTATGAAACAGCATCAGACATGATGAGACAAAATGCAGAACAGGAACTCTGAAATATGATCTTCTTGGATGGTGATGATTTCCAGAGCCATGTCACCATAATGCAGAATAAATTGTCACAAGCAAGAGCCCTTAGTGCTGACATTACCAACAAAAACTTCAAAACAATACTCCTAAACTCCTTTCCAAGTTCCTGGGACCCTGTTATCACATTCTTGTACAAGGATATTCTAGTTAGTGAAACAATATCACAGCTCCAAGTCTGGTGAATGAGAATAAACCAAAACCAACCTGCCAACTCACACTGTGCAGTTGCAGCACTTTAATTAAATACATACAATCTAAAAGACAGATCACAAGTTATATATGCAAACCCTAACTACAGACATTGTAGGCACATGATTGATGTATACTATTGGCCAGGTGAAGGGAAGAAAGATCAATTCCCCCCTGGTTTTGGATGAAGAGATGGCATTAGAGGAGCAACAACAAATACCCAATAGAGAGGGTCTAAACAGAGACCTACCATAAACAAAGCAACAACCAAGAATACCAATGACAAAGAAGTTCTGGCTTTCATAACAATAGGTGACACTGATTATGAAGTAACCACCACTCCACCTTCCTATACTCCCACATCCTCTGACAAATCCACATTCAACAGTTTTAATGCAATTAGTAGACAGGGATATGGAAATTTGGGGGTGTGAGAAAATAATGGTGGTCCTGATACGAACCTGATCATGTTAGATAGTGTGCACAACAATCTAACAAACATTCCAACCTTGATTCTGGAGCATTAGATTATTGTTTTGTTAACAAAGAGTACTTTGTAACACTTATCCTATTGCCTCAACCAATGCTAGGACTAAGAGCAGGAAAAGGATCAACATTTAATGTCATTAGAAAAGGGAAAGCCAAGATCTACATGAACATTGATGGTAATATCAAAAACCTTACCTTTGATAATGCACTATACACCCCCGAGTTAAGATCAAACCTGATTTCCATATCAAAACTGGGAGAGAAAGAGGCAAAAATACACTTTGACAAACAAGGTGTACAAATTATGGCAGCAGACAATACAATCGTTATGAAAGCCAAATGATTGGGGCGACTGTATGAAGTAGAGGTTAACAAACCAAACCCTACTGCTTATGTGTCACAAACAAGACATTGATCTGCCCCTTTTGATACATGGCATCAGAGACTAGGACACATGGCAACAAAGACAATTCGTGAAATGATCAGCAAAAATCTAGTCGATGGACTGAATATCTCTGGTGAACTTACCATGAGGGGGAGATGTAAAGACTGCATTTTTGGCAAGCACTCATCACACCCATTCAATAAAAAGGGATATCAGAAAACAGAGGTTTTGGAATCTATCCACATCAATATTTGGGGGCTGTCACAGACTCAATCAGCAGGAGGAGTATCTTACTTTATGCTGCTTATGGATGGATACTCATCCTATAAGACAATCACCTTCCTAAAAACAAAGTCTGCTGATACAATACTGCAAGTCCTCAAGAATTATCACATAGAAGCAGAACGACAGACAGGTAAAGCCCTGAAGCAAGTGAGACTTGACATGGGTAGAGAATGGCATAATAATGTGTGGGAAGATTATAGAAAAGAGAATGGTCTTGTATTTGAGTTCACAACACCTTATGCCTACCAGCAAAACGGTGCCGCTGAATGCAGTATGTGGACTATCCTTGATGGAGCCCAAACTGCGATGGCCAAATCTAGATTGCCCCTGAAATACTGGGCAGATGCAGTTCAAACCACTGTTTATACTTGCAACTTTGTCCCATCCCATCAAAATCCCAGCCAAATTCCTACTGAACTGTGGTATGAAAAGCAGCAGAATATTTCTCATCTCAGACCTTTTGGAGCAACGGCCTACGCTCACATACCCAGTGACCTGAACCTGTCTAAACTTTACCCTAGATCTGTCAAAACCTTATTACTGGGATATTTTGGACGTGAAGGTTATAAGTTACTCAAAAGAGAAACTGGCCAAACTTTCAGATCTCAGGACGTAATTTTTGAGGAAGATGACACAAATTTCACATTGCAAGGAATTCAGACACAGACCTATAATGAGAATGACCCTCTGCCTATCAATACAGACCAACGCGACAACCACATAAACTGCCGGACAATAGTCATACCAATGAGGTGTGAAAAGATGTTGAAATACCCCACAACTAAGTAGCACCCAGACCTCTAATGATGACAGAGCTACATAAGTCTATACAAACCCCAACTACAGAGGCTGAAAACCAATCAAGAGACAGATTATCCTTAAGTCAGGAAACAACAGACAACATACCACTCACTGTCCAGAGAACATGACATAAACATAAGCCAACATAACGACTTCAAGAATTATTGGACTATTTGAGCCAACCTCAAATGTTTCTTACAAATACTGATACATGGATACCTAGATCATATAGTGAAGCTATGTGACCTTTGGTGGGAACCAATGGTCAGAAAGTACCAGATGCTTAAGGAATGAGGCGTCTTTGAACTGACCTCTCAACCAATGGAAAAGAATGTCATCAGCTCTAAATGGGTTTTTGCCATAAAATGGAAGAACAATGGTACAGTAGATAAACAAAAGGCCTGGACTATAGCAAAAGGCTTTACACAGGTTCTAGGAAAGGACTACAATGAGACCTATGCCTCTGTAGCCCATTTAGACTCCGTTCGGCTCGTTTGTGCTATTTCTGCCTCCCAAGGGCTCAGACTATGGCAAGTGGACTTTGTCTCAGCTTTCCTCAACAGTGATAGCTCCTTTGACATATATATGGAACAACCTAAAGGATTTTTGAGGAAGGAGAAGACGACTGCATATGGAAACTCCAGAAGATACTTCATGGTACAATATAGGGTACTCATGATTGGGCCAAAAACCTTGACCAAGCTTTTGACCAAGCTTTTGAAGACCATGGCTATCTTAGATTGCGAGCTGATCCTCAAATCCATTCTAAACTGATTGGAGATGAATTTACCTTAACATCTACATGGACAGATGACGTACTGGGGGCATCATCTACTACTGAAGGAGAAGAAATAGCTAAAAATCAACTAAAGTCAAGCTATGATATTAAAGACATTGGAGAAGCTAAGTTGATTCTAGGAATGCACATAGATTGAAATGAGCATGATGACATAACCCTATCACAAAAGGCATACTCAGAGCGACTTCTCAAGTGCTTCAACATGTACATGTCATCCCCACTTACAACACCACTTCCATGTAGTCTGTCTCTGTCAACCAAGGATTGTCCATCAACTCTTGCTGAAGTGGAAGAGATAAAAAGAATACCATATCATGAAGCCCTAGGTTCATTAATGTGACTCCAGGTTGCCACACAGCCAGACCTATCTTTCCCAGTGAACCTACTATCATGCTTTGCCCACAACCCTAGAAGGGTACACTGAAATGCTCTGAAACATGTACTGGGATACATAAAAAGCACTTTAGATTATGGAATAACTTACTGAGCAGGCACAAGTTTAAACCCAATAGGATATATTGACTCTGATTTCGCGGATTACAAAGGTACAATACAATCAACCGAGGGCAATATATTTATGGTAGCTGGTGGACCGGTGTTATGGAAAACAAAGAGGCAGGACACAGTAGCTCTCTCAACTGTTGAGGCTGAGTTTATGGCCTTTTCCCAGGTGACTACTCAGGCAATATGGATAGCAAAGTACTTTGAAAAGATCAAATTACCTATGATAAAACCAATTGTCATATATATGGACAACAATGGAGCTATATTAAATAGCACCAATGATAAAAACCATTGTCAAACAAAGTACATAGATGTTTGACACCATTTTATTAAAGAACAGGTAAATGGAAATGAAGTGGTTTTCCAATATGTACCTAGCTCAGACAACGCTGCTGACTTCCTCACCAAACCACTCCCAAGGGACACACTATGGAAAATTGTTTTGATACTCAACTTGAGGTCACAAACTTCGGATGCATCAGTCCAGGGGGAGTATTGAAGGGGACCGAGATACCCAAACACCATGATCCCTTGGTATCATTCATCTGTTTCACATTAATGAACTAGCATATCTCATATTACTTTAATATTTCCTTTTTCATCCATTGTAATATAACTTGAATATCTTTTATTAGCCTTTTTCATGTAACATTATACCCTCAGTCATCTACCTTGATAGGTGACTCCTGAGGTAAGAACTATAGTACACCTTCTCATGCTAGTATATTGAACACACCCTGTAGACTTACATATCTACAGGTAATAAATAGTTGTCTACCTTGATAGATGACTCCTGAGACTTACACATCTACAATTAGAAGTATATTGAAGAAAGCTTCCATGTGCATATGAAAGCAAATGTCTTGTTAAGATCAGTGGTGCAGTCCCTGATCCCTTTTTAGGGTTATAAAAATAAAGACGAGAAGAACTCAATAAAGTATCATGAATTGCTTAATCCTTCTAAGGCAATATTTATTTATTTTTCTTTTCTTTTAATTATTGGATATATGAGAACTTATTACCAAATTGGGAATGGTGACTCAATAGGGAAATGCAAGATAAAGATAACATGTACAAATAAATAAAATGTATAAGTAGTAGAACAAAGTAATGGAAACTCTAATGAGTTCTCTTTGTCAAACTCTGACTTAGAGTGGGTTAAGAGTTAAGGTTACTTGACCTTGACTTAAAGTCTTACACTGGCACTCATTTCTCACTACCACTTCCTAACTGCCTCAGTTCTGAGCACACTTACTCTTATTGTCCTTGGTACGCTGATCATCGTGATCAACGACCACTATGATATAGCTGGGCCCCAAGCTTAAGGGGACTTATTAGTCAGTTAGGGACTAATGGTGGCAGTACAGTATCAAGCTCAGGTATTGTGTCTAAGACCTGACCTCATAATTGAGTAGTACTTCTTAGTATACTTGTACTTTCTTCATGTTACATACTTCGTGCTACTAGTCTATTGTGATCAGTTTATGCAGAGGAATATCATCACATCCTTAAGAAAGTGATTAGTGTAGGGATCTCCTTGGAGTGATAGCCAAAGTACTATTAGGGTAGTAGTTAGTAAGACAGTAGGCACCTAGCTGGGAGAAGACTTGTGCGTCCCAACAGACATACTGTGAGCTCTAAGAAAAAGAAGACGTACTCTCAAATAATAACTTTTTTTTATAACATACATACCTTGTCCAGAACATAAACACGATGTCTTTAGACCAATATAATTGACTCATGAGTGATATGCTCAACAAAAGGTGCACCCTTACCAAACTAAGGACAGAACTAGAAGGGAGAGAAGAAAGGTTATGCAGACAATGTGGGAGGTTTAGGTATCATGCCTGGAACTGTAAAAGTAGAGAAGAACAGAAGAAGACAGTGACAGCAAATAGGTTTGAAGCATTGGGAAGTCAGGTAATACAGCATGGAGTAAGGGAGGTGAGGAGGCAGGAAATGGTAAGAGAAGAAGTGAAATGTTTTAGATGTGGAGAAAAGGGACACAAGAAGTGGGAGTGTCCAAACATGAAAAAACATGAAAAAGAAAAGGCAGGGGGATGCGGCACTACCGCAAGAAGTGTGGAAGAAAGTGAAGGAGCATAGCAAAGTGAGGGGGCTGCCTCCTAGAGAAGCAGCAATGGGTATGAAGGGGTGGACAATGAGATGGGAGGTGGTGACCTTTGTGGAGTACAGAAGATGTGACTACAAGGGAACAAAGACTGAGGAGAATAGAGGGCAGGAGTTCCTGCAAAAGGAGCAGTTGTGCAATATATGATGCAGAAGTTGTAAGGAGGCATGGAATTGAAGGGATAGAAAAGCTGAAGAAGGAAGAGCAGAAAGGGTAAAATGTAATATGTGTGGAGGAAAAGATGCAGTTATTTGGAAGATGGAACGAAGTGAAAAAAGGGAGATTTTCTGTCCACTATGTAGGACAGGAAAGAAAACACCATGGTGGAATTGGAATGGAAAATTGGAACAGACAGTGCCTAGGGCCCAGAAGGGGAGGGCTGGAATCACAGATCCAAGGAGGGAGGCAGAAACTGTCAATCAAAAGGCAGTGCAGAAAGCAGAAGCAAGAGAAGTGAGGTGAATGTTTAGGCCTCTAAGAGAAGTATGGATGAGTGTAGGAATAGAAAGAATAGACACTCATGAAGAGAGAACAGTAAAGGCATTGCTTGATAGTGGAGCAATAGGCATGTTTATGAGCAAGAGTTTGGCTCAGAAGGGAGGATATAGGTTGATCAAGTTAGATCAACCTTTGCAAGTAAGAAATGTGGACGGCATTAGTAATAGTGGAGGTGCAATAACGCATAAGGTAGAAGTAAATATGTTCTATAAGGGACATGTAGAAAGAGTATGGATGGATGTTTGTGAGTTGGGAAAAATGGATGTGATATTGGGCATGCCATGATTAGCAGTCCATAACCCAGAAATTGACTAGGAGAAAGGAGAAGTATAAATAATGAGGTGTCCACCACTGTGTGGAAAAGCAGTAAGAATCAAAGGGAAAAAGGAGATAAGAGAGAATGAAAAGAGAATTGTGAGGTGGGCAGTGGATAAGAAGGAAAACTGGGAAAGAAAGAAGGAAATAGAAGCAGATCATAGAAAAGTGGAGAAAATGGTGCCTAAACAGTTCCATAAATGGTTGAAAGTATTTGGAAAGGTGAAGTGTAATGACAAGAGTAGTCGGGACGACAATCTTATCACACTCAACGTTATGAGAGAACGAAGAGAACTCGATGGAGTCTTCTTGTGGATTGTTCTACCTACTTATATACTTTTCCTATTTGTCTATGTGTATGCTTAAGTAACTACTGAGCCTTTCAGAAGATTCCATCATGTGACTTGTCATGTGACCAAGTCTTATCTTATCTTATCTCTCCTTTTATTTTAGAAACCCTCATCTAGTCCGTCCGAGAATAGC
>Ga0153966_100586_pt1 | contig 11525 bp, 13 predicted proteins | sample TSFL050MetaG_FD_104738 | JGI IMG/M metagenome (GOLD analysis project Ga0153966, IMG submission 104738) | Attine ant fungus gardens microbial communities from Florida, USA - TSFL050 MetaG | ecosystem: Host-associated > Fungi > Mycelium > Unclassified | place: USA: Florida, Paynes | collected... | reverse complement strand
TCCACTCACTGGAGCGGTGACTGGTCACTAGGACGGCACCTAGATTAGGGGTGGTCTTCTTAGGCCCACTAGTTTAGTAATATTAGGGCATTAGTTGGTAAGACAGTAGGAGTCTAGCTGGGTGAAAGTTGAGTGCCCCAATAGATGTAGATAAGAGAAGGCTTATACAAAAGAAGTCAACGACGAGAAGTTGCTTCGTCCAGAGCTCCCTGGAGTGGAGTTTTTCTGAGGTCATTTGGTCGGTAGAAAGGAGACCAACGGCAGGCACGATAGAGAGATAGAGAAATAGTGGAGAGATATTTGAAATAAAAATGAGATATTAGGAATAACAAGGGAATACAAAAGAAAGAAAATGACATAAAGGTTGCCAGACACTAGTGAGAGTGACCTGAGGTTATATTTAGAGAAAGAAGCAGTGATAGAGAAGTTGATAGACAGAAGGTGTCAATGACGTAAGGCCTGCGAGATATGACCCAGGTAGTTGAAGAGATAGTAGAAAGCTGAGGAGGGGATCAGCGGTCTATCACTGACCAATGGTCCAATGGTAGATGTTGAGGGATGAAAACCAGATCATGTCAAAGGTCCAAAGACTGGTAGCCTCGACAACAGGGCCAGTGGAGTATAGTTGACGGCAGAAAAAGGATGCCAAGGAGTTTGGATTCTGCCCAAGAATCAGGAGGAACTGTGAGGGCAAGAAGTGGAACCTTGCGCCCGAGATCAGAGGGGCTTGGTGGAGTGTTTTGTGGATGCCAGAGATAGACATAAGTCCTGTGAGATTTGGCCCAGGCACTCAGGGAGTCGGCACTAGGTAGTGTGTATGATGAGAGATGGGTCTAGTATAGTGTAGTAATCCTTAGTTGGGATAACCTCAGATCACACTTTAAGTCAGAGTTGACAAAGAGAACTCGTTAGAGTCCTTACTAATTGATTTAGCTACTTATATGCAAATCAGTATTTACTCGTATTTGTCTACTCGAATTATCCTACAGACTCCTTTTGAGTCATAGTGTCCCGCACACTGCAAACTATTACATAATAAAAGAAAATGGAAAAGAAATAAAATAATCCGCCACCATGGATGCCCCAGCTTACCTGCCATTTTATTACATATAGAGGAAGTGCCCAGGCTAGTAGTAATAAGACCTGGAGGGGCTTAGTCATAAAGGAATTTGACAAGCAGAGAAGCCGGGGCAAGTTAAGTCCTCGAAGATGGTTAGTCCAAAGAGTAGGATGCCATGGAAGTCCCAAAAGCCTTAGTATAGGTAAGGGCAAGCGAGAGACGTAGGAGAGAGGGGATAAACCTTGAAGAGGGGATTGTGTCTAGGCTACACTGTCAATAACGACCAGAACCTTGGAGAGAAGAAATCGGCGGCTGACACAAGCCAAAGATTTAGAGTTGGAGGTTTCATCTCGGAGCTGAAGATTCAGAAGGAAGCGGTATAGGGTGCATCCAAGAGATAGGGATTTGTGCAGTAGTTGGAAATAGTAGAGAGAAGAGGACATAAGACCCTGGACTGGGCAGTTGGCGAGATAGAGCATAAGTCCTGTAAGATTTGGCCCAGGCAGCGAAAGAGAAGAGTCCAGCCTGACAAGCTGAGGAGATAGAAATAGTGCGAAGGCCAGTTAACAGAGGTCTGGCAATAGTGGAGGTTTTACGCTGGTTAACAAGGTCCAGCAAGTTATATTTTATTTAGTGTATTTTACTACATTTTCAAACTGTGCCAACAAGAGCCAGTAGAAGTTTTACATGGGTCGGGAAACCCCAGAAACTTAGATATATTAGTAGAGAGAGCATAAGTCCTCAAAGAGAGGCAGCTAGATTTAAATTTTCTATTTATTTATAAAATTAGAAAATAAATAAAATGAAGCAGAAAATGCCAAGGGGCAGATGTCTTGGACCGCCTTGAGGAGGGGATAGCGAGAAAAGGGGTGGAAAATAGTAGAAAAATAGCAAAATTTTTTTTAGAAAGGGATTGCCAGGATGTCAATTTTTGAAGAGAGGATAGTAGGGGAGGTGGACTACAGGGAGTAGCCACTTAGTGTGAGGACAACGATGGGAAGGAGTTGTAGGAGGCGCGACTGATACAGCACTCGTGCCTCCTGCTGTAGTCAGGAGACGAGCTGTGGAGGGATGCAGGAGTAACACAGTGAGTACGATGATGTCACAACAACAACACAGGCATCGGATGAACACTTAGGGGATACGACCTTACGCTGTAAAGCATAAAAAAATTTTTTTAAGCTAATAAAAAGAGGGGGGAAGAAAAAAAATATTAAATTGATAAAAATTTAATAATAGGAACATTTGTCAGGGACGACAAACCTTAAGGAGGGGATAATGTTATGATTCGCTCTGACACTTATCTTTTTCTTTTATTAAATCTAATTAATTAATGACTATGATGCGGGAACATCAGGATCTAATAAAAGGACAAGCATGGGAAGGATTGAGTGATGATCTGAGCTTGATCACACACCTATTAGGCAGCCACCATGTGTGGGAGAACATGTGGGCAGAAGCTGTCTGACGTGAGGAATTACTCAGGACTTGACAGACGGTAGCTAATAGATACCGTGATCTCTCTTAGAATAGCCTTAGCATAGCCACTTGTAATTATATAAATAGCTATGTAATTTATAGAGGGAACTCTGTCGAGTTCTCCTCGTCTTTAACCTCATATCCTCTGAGGGAGATCCGGAATTGTCCCGTGGGTCCTGACACAGAGGAACTCCATTGAGTTCTCTTTGTTCTCTTATAACATTGAGTGTGATAAGACAGTCATCTTGACTAAGCTTGTCATTACAACTTTGCACTCTTGAGTCTGTTTTGAATGGTATATCAGTCCAAAGACTAGAATACCAACTATCTGGGGAAGTTAGGTATTGGTTTTATGGGTTCGAGGTATCTGATAGTAGATTTCACAGCCACTACTCCATCTCTTAAGTGTGTTTACACTAAAAAGTATGATCTGAGCATATTATAGAGAAATATAGGAGCTGCCATCCTTGTTCTAGAGACAGATTAGCTTTGTTAGAATACTAAAATATTATTATTTTGCCATAAATTGTTGATATGGCTTAACAATGAGCTCAATACCTTCTATTGACTTCTTTTTGATAGGAGGTCCAATACTTCAACCTAAGCCCATTTGGAGGTACCTAGGGTTTTTCTTTGACCGAAAACTAAACTTCCACTACCACATTCACTATTATATCACCAAATGTCTCTCAACCTTAAATACCATAGAAATACTAGGCAATTTATTAAGAGGCATTTTACCTATTCAGAAACACTTATTATACAGAACCTGCATCTTACCAATTGCCTTATATGGATTTCAACTATGATTCTTCAAAGGCACTCTGACTGTCAAAAATCTCATGGAACTAAAGAGAATGCAATATAGAGCTGTCTTGTAGATCACAGGAGCTTTTTGCACCTCACTATCAGAAGGCATAGAAGCTATAGCTGACCTCATCTCTATTGCTCTCCATCTTAGAAAACTCAATGGCCATTATTATCTTTGATATGCCTCTATACCCTGTTGCATACTATCAATTCTCTCCTTGACCATCAGCATACCAAGAATCAGAGATCTCACAAATATGTGATGGCCAACCTCACCAATAAGCAACAGTTAAGGCTGAAAAGCTCTATCAAAGACATCAACAAAAGGCTTACAGAAATAAAGGACAAGTTTGACCTCTTTCATTTTATATTTTTTCCTGGTTTGAGATTAGTTAATCATTTCTCTGATAGAATTACTTTCTATTCTCCTGAATCATTGAATGATGAAGATCTATTCATCTACACATCAAACCTAAATAACACCTTTAGAAGGTCACAAACTGGTCCTGCAGATATCACTGTCATTACAGATGGAGGTGTCAAAGCAAACAGCTCAGCAGCAGCAGTCATACACATTTGGAAGGACAATACAGTCATAAACTGTCTCAAAGCCCATGCCACTAACATCACTCCCTTGGAAGCTAAACTCATGGCTATATGCATAGGTCTCACATCAATACTTGACAATAATGACATTCAATGCATCACTGTTGTTACAGACTCACTAGTAGCAGGACAAAAGATCATCAATTCTGGTGATCAACCTCTTTAGAAGTCTATTATCCTAATTGCTATGAAAATCAAATCATTCCTAGAAAAAGACAGATGTAATACAATACAGTTTTGGTATTGTCCTAGCAAACTAAAGTGGCCTAGACATGCTTTAGTAGATGAAGAAGTCAAAGCATCCTATGCATCCCCAATTCACCCCAACAAAAACTTGTTTCTGTTCAGCAAAAAGAAAGAATACAATCACCTGTTAGAAGCATGGAAATTGTCTTTTAAAAACAGCAAAAAAAGGAGCAGCTCTTCTTAGAGTTTGAAGATGACAAAGAATGTGTCATTAAACCAACATATACTAAAGGAGGATAGCTTCCATATATTGGGGTCTCTAACTCTATGTGTGCAAGATTCACTCATATGATGCTTGGACATGTACCTATAGGAGAGTATCAGCAAAGATTCTTTTCCAACACACCTCTTCACTGCCCATGTGATGAAGCAGATATTGAAACACGGGAACACATCTTCATGCAATACAAGTACTATGACTCTTCACTTTGCCCAAAGGATATTTACATCTCCAGCTTTGTGGAATTCATTGTTGGAAATCCAATGTTTTTTTGTTTTGACAATGGATGATGAAAGGCTAAGGTATCTGTGAAGGTATCATAACATCACCCAAATATGCTTGGAGTCTTTTTTGTGTAGTTTCTTTTCCTTCCTCTAGTTTTATTTAAGTAGATACAATGTGTCTGCCATGGCCTGCCTATACACTCCATATAATAAATTGTTGAATTAAAAAAAAATACATATCCAAATGTAGTGATTACTAAGCATGACTCATCACATCACACTAAAGAAAGAGATAAGAGAGGAAACTTGTGCAAAGAAGTCAGACCATGGCCATATTCACAACAGGACCATTATTCAATACCATCTAATACTGGGTCCCACTTAGGCCACATCTTGGCACTAGCTTGGAATATAAATGCTGAATCCAAAAAAAAGCTAGTCACGTGTCCAATCGGGCAGTTGAAATTGCCAAAGTAGTAGCTGGCCCTGAGCCATGGCAAGTGCACGTAGCCTTTCTGATGTCCCTGAGGAGCGTAGTGCGCAGAATGTGAAATCTCCGAAATCTCCTTTTGGTCCTAGGCCTCCATCTACTCAGCCTTATACTATGCCTTCCGCCACCACTTCGGCTGTGTCTCTTCATCCAGACAGAGCCAATGGCAGACTAGGTACTAGTTCTATCACCCCACACACCACGCGGAGAACATCGAGTCTGAGGTCTATCGCTGCAACTGCTGTTGATCTTCAGGGGCCCCCATTATCTGGAACGACAAATGATAGCAGCACCAATGGTGCAGTGGACACAGCTGCCCAGGCTCAAGGCTTGGCAACAGGAACATTGCAACAGAAAAATTCATTGCGCCGTGTTTCATCAACGACATCAACAATGAATGAGACCTCCGGCTCTGGCTATCCAGCTAGTCCAAGTGTTCCTAGCACCAGTGTTGCTGCAGGAAACACTCAACGGCAGTCTTTATCTTCTCGTCATCGTGATAGGGATAAAAATGATGTGAATATACCACGGATGCGTAGCACTCCGAGATTGGTGTATGATAAAGATGCAGAAGCCGCGCCCAGTACTGGTATGTATTGGAGTCGTGCACCTGTGTTCGGTACAATTCCCAACAGATCGATGAGAGCACATAGCGTGACGTTGGTGGATAATGTGATGTGGTTATTTGGTGGGTGTGATGAAAATGAAAGCTGGAGGGACATTTATTGTCTAGATGTCGGTGCGCTTGTCGTTTCTGGATATCATTTGCCTTGCTGAAGATGACACTCAGAAACAATGCAATGGTCTCATCCAGAATGCATAGGTGACATACCTCCGCCTTCACGCGCCCACAGTGCGACGCTTGTCGACAGAAAAATTGTATTCATAGGAGGAGGCCACGCCTCTATCTACTACGACTCAGTATATATCCTCGACACCACTACACGTCGTTGGTCTCGTCCCATGATAGCACCAGGACCAATACCACCCCAACGACGTGCCCATACCGCTGTTCTCAATAACAACAAGATCTGGGTCTTTGGCGGTGGAAATGGAATGGTGGCCTTGGATGATGTGTGGACCCTAGACGTAAGTGGATTGCTGCTGTATGGATACGGATATAATTATGGAGGCTATTATGGCGGAGGGTACGGGGTCGGGTCTAGTCGAAACGGTAGTGGCAGAAATAAAGACGGGAGCGTGACGATGAAGTGGGAGCTTATTGAGACGAAGGGCGTGAAGAAACCTGAGTCGAGGGGGTATCATTCTGCTAATCTTGTGGGGAACATAATGATAGTGATTGGTGGTAGCGATGGGAAAGATGGGTTTGATGAGCTCTGGACACTGGATTTGGGTATATCCCAATTTATCCTGTTTTGTCAGTTGACTTACTGATTTGGGTACCCAGATACGAGGGTGTGGACACATATTAAGACAAATATGCCGTATAAACGTTTAGCACACAGTTCTACCCAAGTTGGGTCCTACCTGTTCCTATATGGAGGTCATGACGGTACAGAATACACATCTGATCTCGTCCTTCTCAATCTTGGTGCGCTCTAGATTCTTTGAACATATGCTTGCTCTGATCACTACAGTTTCCCTGCAATATGAGACACGGGCTGTCTATGGCAAAATTCCTGCTCCGAGAGGATATCATGCTGCTATTCTAGCAGACAGTCGACTTTTCCTGATTGGAGGTTTTAATGGACTCATGCTCTTTGATGATGTTCAGATATTGGAGCTGGCCGCGAGCGCTTACTTGCCTCAGGTCACGAGTTTCGCTATCGAAGCACTGTTGCCTTGAGTCGTTTTTTGAGTCCTCTTTGTCAAAGCACAAATCCTTTGGGCACTCCGCTCACTGTCTCTGTAGCTGTAGTTTTTGGGATTTGAAATGGAAATGACTCTTCCCTCTAGGATTGATATACACTGTTATTCAGCCTGATTTTTCTCTTCCTTTAGCTGATCAGGGAGTGTATACATACAGGTTGTACACTACTGTAAACCATTTTTCGAGCTCAATCCGCAGGAACGTGTAGGAAATTAGTTCAGATATTGGATTCTGATAGCTCTGCAGTAACTGACACACTTATTCTCAGTGTCTTCACGGTGTGAAGACTGCTTCAGAAACTTATAGCTCAAGCACTGAGGTGAGTAGATTGTTACTAGTCATGTTTAACATTTTCAACAGTACAAGGCAGTAGGACTCAGTAGTATGCTTTCATTGGAGTAAAGTAAGCTGGATCTAGATCTGGGCAAGTTAAGCCTGTAATTTGGTGATTATAGTTTCTTCATTATGAACTTCTTCCAGGGTACCAAGGTGAGTAGGCTATTCATTTTCATTGTCTGATTCAGGATGGACTGGGTTGGACTGGAAACAAGTAACCGGGCAAGCCATAGCTAGTAGCTCAACATTAATAGGGCCAGAATGATGAGGTGAGTAGGATGGCAAGACGAGACAATGATCTTGGGCTAGACTGGGTAGGTGTAATGATTGAAGTCTTGGTTGAGTAACCTTAACCTCACTTGCACTCTAAGTCAGAGTTTGACAAAGAGAACTCGTTAGAGTTCCCACTAATTGGTTCAGCTACTTATACACAAATATGTGTTTACAAGTATTTGCCTAACTATTTTATCCCGTGCATCTCTTTTGAGTCATGATGTCCCACGCATAGTTAATATTACATAATTATTAAAAAGGAAAAAGAAATAAAATAATCCACTGCCGTGGATCGTCTAGCTTGCCTGCCGTTCTATAACACTACCCCCCTCTCAAGGGTCCTCGTCCTGAGGACTTCTTTATAGCTCATTGTATGGGTCCCTTAGGTCACCCATATCCTGATTTTTATCTTCTAATCCCTCCAAATACTTCCTGTCTTCCTCTATTCTTCGTCGATCTTCCTTATCTTCCTCTTCGTTCCACTCTTCTATCATTCCCCCCTTGTACTCATGTTCCTCCTCTTCCATTCTTTTTAAGAATGGGTTTCTGCTATATCTGGAGAATAGATTTTTCTTCCACCGCTTCCAATTTTCCTCCATATACTTCCAATACTCTCTGTCGTACTTCTTGTTACCCCATCCATAAAGTAACTTAGCCGTGTACCTTCCTGGTAACTCTCTGCTGAACACTTTCTTATTTTCTTCTGCTTATTGCCACCTCAGTTCTTCTTCTTCTTCTCTGCGGTATTCTCTTTTAAATTCTTCTACTAATTCCATCGCATTCTTCAAGTTCTCTCTACTTTCCCATATGTCTTCTTCCGCTGTACATCCCTTCCATTGTACTAAGTATTTCTCCCTTCCTCGCACCTTTCTCTTGTTCATAATTTTCTCCACTTCCCACTCTTCTTCCTCTTCAATCACCACTAGTTGTGGCGCTTCTTTTCTCTGGCCCTCCACTTGTGATTTGTACCGTTGTACTTGACTAACATTAACTACTGGATGTATTCTCACTGTAGTAGGCAGATCCAATTCAATTGCATTACTAGAAATGATTGCCTTTACTTTGTAAGGTCCCATAAAGCGTTCGGTAAGCTTCTCCGTTCATCTTCCAACCATTTGGTACTTCAGGTCTTTAGTGCTGAGTAGCACTAAGTCACCGACTCAGTATTCCTCCACCTCTCCTCTCTCCCTATCTGCGTACCGCTTCATATCTTCTTGTGCTTTCTATAGCACTGCTTTTGCTTCCTCCTGTACATTCTTTAATTTTTCCACAAACTTTTCTGCTCCTTCATACTTCCCCTTCTTCCTCATCTCGAACCCCATTCTGGGATCTTGTCTACTATTTGCCTTAAAGGGCGAAACCTTGGTTCCTGCATGCACCTTGTTATTATAGGCAAATTCTGCTGTTCCTAGCCATTCTGGCCATTGCTCTTGTCGATGATTGATGAACATTCGTAAGTACTGTTCAAGTTCCTGATTCATCCTTTCTGTTTGACTATCTGTCTATGGGTGGAACGCCATAGACAATTTTGTCTCAATCCCCAACATGTGATTCAGTTCCTTTATGATCCCTACTGCAAACTGTGGTCCCCTATCAGAGATTATACTATCTGGTAGCCTATGTAGTTTCCAAATGTTATCTCTAAATAAACATGCTAATCCTTCTGCGCTAGTCTTTTCTGTAGTAGGTATAAAATGTCCCATTTTTGTGAATCTATCTACTATGACTAAAATGGCGTCATATCTCTGTACTAAAGGTAACTTTGTGATGAAGTCTGCACTAATGTGCAACCACACTTTCTCTGGAATCGAATTAGGCATTAACTTCCCTGCCGGTGGTTGCGTTCAATTCTTATTTTGTTGACAGGCATCACACCCTTCTACATACCACTTCACCTCTCTAGTGACCCCTGGCCACCAGAAATTCCTCGTCACCAATTCTGCCATTTTCCACTGCCCTTTGTGTTCTCCTACAGTTGTATTATGGTGTAGTCTGATCACCTCTGCTCTCAACTTCTCGTCTTTGGGAACGTACACTTTCCCTTCTTTCAACATCAATCCGTCTTCCTGACGCCACTCTTCATCCCTCAGCATCTTTACTCCTGCTCGTTTCATTTCTTTCACAGCTCTTACCACCTCATTATCTTTTGTTTCACATTTTTTTACTTTGTCCAACAGGTCCACTCCTTCTATGATTACTTTTGCCACTCTGACCCTTTTCTCCTCTAGTCATTCTTTCTTGACCAACGTCTGCTCCTCATTATCTTTCTCTATTCCTACTTCCCAATCTGGCCTCCTGCTTAACCCATCTGCTTTTCCCATCTTACTCCCTGCAATGTGTTTCAATACAAAGTCAAACCTAGATAGATATAGAGCCCATCGTGCTTGTCTACGATTCAATTTTTGGTTGCTCATGAAATATTCTAAGTTTTTATGGTCCGTCCAGACTTCGAATTTACTTCAGGACCCTTCCAGAAAGTGTCTCTATGCTTCCAAGCATCTTATTACAGCCAGCATCTCTTTGTCATGTATCTCGTAATTTCTTTCTGTTTCATTTAGTGACTTAGAGATATATGCCACCGGTCTCCATTTGTTATCTTCGCACTTGATTGACAATACCCCTCCTGTTGCAAAGTTAGAAGTGTCTGCTTCCACTCTGAATTCCTTATCTATGTCAGGTGCAACTAATAAGGGTCTGCTCGTGAAGACCTGCTTGAGCTGTTTGAATACTTCCTGCTGCTTGTCTCCCCATTTCCACTTCTCCTCCTTTCTTGTCAAGTTATTCAATGGCTGAGCTAACTTGGCGAAATCTTTCATAAATCGCCTATAGTAATTTGCAAGGCCCAAGAACTTCCTAACATCTCTGACCATTTTGGGTACAGGCTAGTTTAACACTCCTGCCACTTTATTTTCCTCTATCTCAATTTTCCCCTGACCCATTACTACTCCCAGAAAGTTTACTTTCTGTACCTTCCAAGCGCACTTTTCTGGTTTCACATAGAGGTCATTCTCTTCCAAGCACTTCAACACTTCTTCCACCAGCTCATCATGTCCCTCTTCTGTCTCTATTCCTATTAACACGTCATTCACGAACGCCGCCACTTTCCCTTCATTGATCATGTCTCTCAGAATCTCATTCATCATGCCTTGAAACGTGGCAGGTGAATTTGTCATCCCAAAGAACATTACCACTGGTTCATACAACCCCACATGTGTAGTAAAGGCCATCTTCCACTTGTCTCCCTCTTTTATCCGCACATTATTATATCCCCATTGCAAGTCCATTTTGGTGAACACTCTCTTATTACCCATACTATCTACTAGATCTGTAATTAATGGTAGTGGGTAATTGTTCTTTACTGTTTGTTTGTTGAGCTTGCAATAGTCCATAACCATGCGTTTTCCCCTATCCTTCTTGCCCACAAAGAACACCGGTGATGTCTGGGGCGATTTAGAGGGTCTGATGTATCCCTTCTTTAAATGCTCATCGACAAATTTCTGTACCTCTTCTTTTTTGTTTTTGGAGAGAGGATACACTCTTGCTTTGCTTGCTTTGAAATCGTCATTGAGATCTATCGCGTGATCCCATGCCTTTTTAACCGGCATTCTTTCGGACTCCACCTTCCCAAACACCTTTAGCCACCTATGGAACCTTTTAGGTACCATTTCTTCCACCTTCCTATGATCTGCCTCTATCTCCTCCTCTCTTCTCCAATCTTCCTTCTCATCTACTGCCCACCTCACAATTTTCTTCTCGTCTTCTCTTAGCTCTTTCTTCCCCTTTATCCTTACTACTTTTCCACATAGTGGTGGACATCTCGTCATTCTTACTTCCCCTTTCTCCCAATCTATTTCTGGATTATGAGCTGCTAACCATGGCATGCCCAAAATTATGTCTGTCTTCCCTAGTTCACAGACATCCATTCAAACTCTCTCTACATGTCCCTTGTA
>Ga0153966_100583_pt1 | contig 11567 bp, 18 predicted proteins | sample TSFL050MetaG_FD_104738 | JGI IMG/M metagenome (GOLD analysis project Ga0153966, IMG submission 104738) | Attine ant fungus gardens microbial communities from Florida, USA - TSFL050 MetaG | ecosystem: Host-associated > Fungi > Mycelium > Unclassified | place: USA: Florida, Paynes | collected... | reverse complement strand
TTGTGTCCGAAGTAGAATTTTGCCCAAAGTCGATTACCTTTGTCTGCATTTTTTTTCTAAAAGTTATCCTGAATTTTTTTTTTTTTAGTTGAGCACTTTCAGGTTGTTTATGGAACAACCATTGATACGTTTGTTTTTCTTACCTTCATTTTGTGAAATTTTTTTGTTTTTTTTTTTGTTTTTTCCCTTTTTTTTTTTTTTTTTTTTTTGTTTTTTTCTTTTTTTTTTTTTTTTTTTTTTTAATATATCATGGGCAACAGTCCTATAGACTGCAGATTTGTGATGTATTATTAACACTACAATAGTTGCTGCTGCATGACATATTTCGCTCGCTCTCGTCCAGTTTGAATCAGGGAATATAGTGTTGTCAGGCTACCGGTGAGATTAAGAACAGGCAGATCTTCCAGGTTTGGCAAGTGTTCCATGGGAAGATCGAGTAGCCCTGTACTTATTTCACCGTCAGACGACCAAGGAGATAATTGAATGAGAGGAAGAAGGAAAAGTCCTCGTTTCTCTGGAGATGGCTTTTTCCGCACATGTAAACCCGCTTCAAGATGATTGGTCGAAAACGAGGCAAAATCGGCATAATTGGGATAAAGCATGACGTATCCTCGTAGATAAACAAGTTCGATGAAAAACCTCTTCCAAGAGTGGGTCCATCTATTGGATCGTACAGCTGGCACGATGGGTTCTTCGTCTTCGGAATCATCATTGTCGTGTTTAGCATTGATGGACGCGAGACGATCGGAAAGGTAATCATGGAATTCGCGCCAGTGTTCCGGAAAATAAACGGCACCCCAGCTACAAGGAATGGAAGAAAGGTACGGGGTGTTGTTTGGGATATGGGTTTCAGCGTGAGAAGAAAAGAGAGCTCGGGCGTTAAAAGACCGTCTGCCCTGTAGGGGAAGCTCAAGGTTTTTCTGTTGGTAGAGGCTGATGCCGAATAGGTAGGGGGACGTGTTGGATTGGGTTCCGTAGCTTTACATGAGGGTTAGTAGCCGCATGGACTAACAACAGCAAAAGTCGATACCGATATTTGAGAATAGCCATTTTAATCCAAGCATAGAAAAGGGGTGAAAGTTCAACATCATCTTCCAATAATACTCCATAAGAATTGTTACCGTGCGGATACCATGATTCAACGATCGCGGGTAATAATCCCCCATGTACGATCCGCTGATTTATCTTGACATGAGATTCAGGAAGCCAGGAGAACTCTTGAGCAAGGCGTTTGGTTTCAGGATCCGCGGAAGAATCTATATGGATGGCGACATTCAAATCTGCATCATCACCAAAGTAGAGAGAAGAGGAAAGGGACTGCAGGAGGCGGTTGAGCGATTGCGGGCGGTTATGAGTGATGATGCTGAATGTGATTTGGGGAGTGTGCCAGCCTGTTTTCAAGGGTATTAGTAGAGAGTGCAGGACACAAGAGTGGATGTAGACACTTTGAAGTTGGTCAATGGAGAGCGAACCGATCCAATCGGTATATGCATATTGAGCCAAGGGTATGTATATGCGTGTGATATTGGCATCCACGAGCTCACGAGTAGAAAATAGGCCCTCCAGAAGAGATCTATCTTCCTGCACTGAGAAAAGAACCTTGATCTGAAAATTGGGCTGCAAGAGCCAAGGCGCAAGTGGAAATCCATCTTGTGTCGTGGGTATGGTTCGGTGGACAATGAGACGCCGTGGACAACTGGCAAGGGTGATATCAGAGTCTCTCACCAAGGCCCCAGAAAGGATGTCATGGCGGTTGTAAAGAAGGACATGGATTGCATAGCGTTGCGAGAGAAGACCACACACTAGCTTACTTGCCGATAGCACCATGTCGACGGTCGGAAAGAAAAAGACGACAGATTCCCTAGGAACAGCGAAAGACTTGGGCGAGAAGAGATCCTGTCTGGAAGTGTGCCAGTTTGTTGCATTCGTGTATGCAGTGAACACGAGGGACGGATTGCTGGGCACCACGGCCTCGAAGGACAGCCAGATGTAGAAAATGAGCAGATACGAGGGGAGGAGAAAGCAGCGGAAGAGGACGCGCAGTGAGCAGCGCATAACAAATTGAGATTAGAATATCAAAAATACATTAAAGTAATCACAACAATCTCAGGACCTGGAGACGTTCTGGTAGTTGAGACTGGCGGACGGGTACTCGCCGAGAAACAAGCGTCCGCATTCGCTGGCCATCCAGCTGCAAAGGAGTCAGACAGGAGGGGGACATGGCGATGGACAACGTACACCAGTAGCTCGTTAATGTAGTCTCGGAGAAGAAAGATGCTCTCGCCGTCGAGGGCAGAAAAGGCAATCATCTGTGGAAGAGACACTGGCGACAAAAGTCATTCAGCAGCGGCGGAGAATGCAGGCCACACCCACCCAGCATCCTCAGCAGGTGTTCTGCCCCGTACACCTCGCTCATCTCCTTCTCGCTCCCCAGAACAACATGTCCGCCTGTGATGTATTCTTTGCGAATGGCCGCATACTGGGGACGTTCGAAGCGGTACAGGAGATTGGCGCCGAGGGAACGGTCAAAGTAGCAGGTGAGCCCAGAGACAATCGTAGGCAGCACCAGTCTGGGTTCGCGAAGGCTAGTGGGCATGAGCGACGGGACAAAAGGGGAAGAAAGGGTCTACCGAGCAGGCTTGGGGTCGAGCTTGAGCATGTACTCTTGCCACTGTTCCAGCAGTTCTTGCACGGTGGGTGATCTCGGGAGCGGGGAAACTAGCTGCCAGCATTTCAAGTCATGGATGGGCGGGAAGTGGACACTCTTTTACCTGGTTATTCTTCGTGATGGCCTCCCAGTCATCGACCAACACCACTTTCAGAACGTCGGGGACACTCAGCTTCATTTCTGGTTTCTTGCTAGCATCGTCCTACGTTCATGAGCATGGTGTCTGTGAGCAAGAAAAACAAAACGCACTTCATCTCGGATTCTCTTCTGACCTCTCCCACCATGCGCACCGTCCTTCCTGGCACCTCCTCTCGCGCCAGCCCCGCTTTTCAGCCCGCTTGATCTGCCTGCGCCGGGCACTGGGCCAGCATTGCTGCCAATCAAGGGTCCTCTGCCAGATCCACTCTGCCCGTGTGGGTAGGCGGTGGCTTGAAGCGTTTTTTGTGTTGCAATATTCTGCTCGTTGTACTTGAGAAGCCGCGACACTGGAACCCATTCGTCCCATCTGCACAAGAGCTGCGATGAGCAAAAGGGTGTAGCTGGTGGCGCCACACGTACGTTTGTTTCCAGCCTTTGTAGTGCACGAAATAGTAAGGACCAGGTCCCGCGGGCGGTGCGGTCTCTTCAGTATGGACGACAGGCGGCTTGAGAACCTTGGCCTCGTAGATGAGAGGGCCGTGGTAGCAGAGCACGCGTTCGTTCATTTCGTATGTGAGTTCTGGTGGGGTAGCCATGGAGGGAAGAAGGAAATTCTGATTCGAATTCAGAATAGGAAATCCTGATTCATAGTTCATGCCAAGAGACATTCATCATAGTTCATTCCAAGAGACATTCATTTCATTAGTATGCTATGTACAATCTACCTATGGTGCGAGTTCCTGACCCCGCTTTTTCTGGCGCTTCCGTGTGAGACCTCGGCGACAACGACCTCGGGAGCGGTGTAGGCGCCTTCTTGGCCCGAACGGAATACATCGCCGAGACCGAGAGGAAAGGTGGAGGAAGGGAGCTGAATCTGGTCGTCGGGCGTGCGGGTGAGGTACACACGATGGAGCGCATCCTCAGCTGCCTGTTGGGAGGGTCAGCAACATCGGCGCAAGACAAGAGAGATGGACAGACGCGGTACTCGGCCATCTTGAGGGAGCTGCCATTGCCCTCGCCAAGCTTGTCCGCGCCAGAAAAGATGCCGACCACGTAAACGGGCGAATTGGAGAACCGGCCTGTCTCTTTGAGCAGTCTGGGAGATGTGAGGGTCGATCTTGGAGGGCAGAGAGCTGAAAACACACCGCGAGACAGGCCTTTCACGGCCAAACTTGCGGACCATCTCGAGGAGCGAGTCTTTGGGATCGACAAACTTGAGCATGCCCTGGAGATCTACGTGTCGACTGAGGAAGTAGGAGTGGACGAACTGGCGGGCGGAGAGGAGAGAGCGCTGCTGGTAGAGGAGGCCTGTGATGGCGCGAGGGACAGAGGCAAGGGCGTCGTCGTGCATGACAGCGAGGACGGAGCCTTGCTGTGGCTGAGGACAGACGGTTATGTCAAGACGGCTATAATCACAAGTCCAACTCACTGTTCGATGCCACCGCAGGAGAGGCGTTGCGCCCATTTCGCGGGCAACATGGGCACAGGCTCCAGAGCCGACATAGGCTGCCGTCGCTGCTCGCCACACTCTTGTCGGCAGATACGGATACGCTGCATGCACAAATTCAGAGCTGAACATGCCCAGCAGTGCGTTCCCCAGCGCCGACAGCTGCCCGTTGGTTTCTGGCCGTGGTGCGTCGGGACAGACTCTGCGATGCAGGTGCACAAAAGAGGGGTGTGTGCATGTCATCTGCACCGTCTCGGGGCTGTTCATGACCGTCGACAGACCAAGTCTGTGCGCAAACGCGATGAGCGCTGAGGAGGGCGGGGGCTGCGTCGCTGCCCAGGCCTCGGGGTCGAAAGCAACCTTGGGGACGTCGGCTCTCTCGTACAGAGACTGCTGGGGAGGAAACTGCGCGGTGCTGGACGCCGCCACCGAGGGCAGTCGGGCTGCCGTCGTCGTCAGCCGTCGTGACGCCATTAATCCACAATTATTCCCTTTTTTTCCTCTACGCCCAGCCAAAAAAGGAAGGGGAGCACGTGATGCACTGGTGACCACGGTACACCCTGGCCTGGTCACTACCATGGCCGTCCTCTCCCTGCCTCTCTCATTCAACAATTCCTTCTGGACCCAGGACTACAGGAGGGGCCTCGATGTCCTCTACAGAAAGCTCGAACAGGTTTGTTCTGCCCCACATACCTCCCCGATGTACCTGATCTCTGTAATTTCAGGGTGTGGCAGAGAACCAGGAAATCGTTGATTTTATTCGTGTACGTACGTCTGCTTGCCCCGAGAGCATGCTGACGGCTGACGCTTTTTTACAGGCTCGAAGTGCTGCGGAAGCCCAACTTGCCAGCACTCTGACGAGCAACACCACATCATCTCGCAAAGGTGCGCTGCACGCAACCCCCCTCCAGTCTGTTGGGCCTCATTGGACACCAGGAACTGGCTTCAATGCAGATGATGGCGCTTCCCTCCTTCTTGCATTCCGTGGCTTACAGGCAGAATCTGTCGCCCAGGGGCAGGCTCATCGCAGTATTGCCAGAGAGCTTACCACCCTCGTAGCAGATCCCTTCGAGGAGTGGTCAGAGGACTACAAGGTGCCTGTTACCCGTCACCGTTACCATCGTCACTCTAACGTACTACAAGACCCGTGTTCGCCAGAACAAGAACCTTATGATCGGTACATGGTTCAAAGCCTATGAACAAGCTCAGGAAGATGTAGCTAAACTGAGGCAACAGTATCTCCTAAAGACAAGACGTGCTGATGATGCCGAGGACGAGTTGGTCTCTCTCTTTCATCACTGTGACTTCCACTCATCCAGCTCCAGCGTCAAGTTTGCACCTGTGGACAGCAGTCCCGACCGATATACGAGTTCTCCCCGCATCAGACCTCTCGATGGCCGTAAACTTCCTCAGCGTTCTGCCACAGTATCTGAGCGTATCTCCGCTAGTCTGAGACAGCTGCAGAAGAAGAGCGCAGATGCCCTAGCTGCTGCCGCCGCACCCAACATTTCTCGTGATCTTCCAATCGCTGATGACGCAAAGCCCCTCTCACAAGTTGACAAAGGTAAAGGCAAGGAACCAATGATGGCTGATATACCCCAAGTTCTATCACCACCCATCTCCCCTCTTGATGACAATATGTCGTCCGTGCCTCCCAAGCCGATTCTCCTTGCTGGTCTTTCTTTTTCGCCTAGCGCAGTTTCACAGCTCCTCACACGTGCCGCAGCTGAGTTGCCCCTCAGACCTGTCAAGTTTCCTCTCCTAGGTGAATATCAAGACGCCTTTACTGGGGAAGAGTTTGTCATCTGGTTGAAGGATAACGTAGAAGGGTTCGGTGGCAATCTTGACCACGCGGAGGAAGCCGCTAGGGAATTGACGGAGGGGCAAAATGTCCTTCGCCGTCTTGGCGAACTCGGTAATCAATTTGAAGTTTCTGATGACGCCTTTTACCAGTTCAGACCAAGGGTAATATTTGTGTGCTCATGACTTGAGGACCTCAGGTGACCGATTTTTTCCTCCTAGGCTTTCAATCTTGACGGTAAACAAGAGGTAACATCCCTCAGACCCGACGTCGTCAAGCGCACCGGTGCATTTGTGAATCTTGTCAGCAAAGCTCTCGCTGCCAATGTGAATGGCGAACCTACCCATGTTCGCGCTCGTCAAGATGCTGAAGAGGCGGATCGGACCTATCGGATTGCGGTTCGCAAACTTGATAGGCAGAGGCTCGGGCTCGAGGAGAAAATTGAAGAGACACTCAAGATGTTGCAGCATTGGGAGGTTGAGCGTCTTCGAGCTGTCAAGACCGGTGTGTTTTATTCGAAAATAATGTTTTTCTTGACACCGACTTTATTCTAGCTCTTCTGCAGTTCCAGGGTACCCTAGCTAACCTCCCCAAGGCTGTTTATCCTTCCATTGAACGCCAGGCCACGCTTATCGCTGCTTACCAGCCCGAGTCTGATCTCACTGCTTTAATTGAACGTTACCGTACTGGCCCCTTCCGACCTGATCCCCAAGTATCCGAGTCGCTTGCGTACGAAGAGTTTGACGTTGTATTTGGCATCGACTTGAGAAAGTGGGCTGAAGGAGGATGGTTTGCTCTGACCTCTGGTGAGGAAAAGAAGGATATCGTTCCCCTTGTCGTCACTGCTTTGTTGAATGGACTTGATGAGGCTTATCCCAAGATGCCAAATGATGACGGTAAAGTGACGGGCTTTGTAACAGAACATGATATTGACCGTCTCACCCAGAGAAACGCAAGACTTGGATATATGAAGTCCCTCTTCCGGCAGTTCATCTTCTTCGTGAAGCCCTTAATGCTATTCCTCCCGATCAACCCATTCCCGCGGAGCTCCTGGCCAAGTATGACGCCCCGGTCCTCGCTAGTACTCTCAAACTTTGGATGCTTGAACTTGATCCTCCTTTAGCTTTGTATGAAGGATGGGATGAATTTAGGAAACTCTATCCTTCTGTAGGCTCTTCGTCCACGGCTACTGATGATCAAGTGCTTGAGGAACGGTTGAAAAATGTGGCTATTGCTTTACAAAAGTTGCCTAGGGTTCATTTGTATGTTTTGGATGCTATAGTCAAGCATTTGAAGTCGTATGTGGTTGATTCTTCTATACCGTTCCGTTTGACTAACTCGTTCATGTAGGCTGTTGGATTCCACGTCGGGTAAGGAATCTGACGAGGTCTTTATTACCAAGTTGGCTCTTTCTGTTGGCAGAAGTACGCTCGTTTTGTCGATGGTGCAAGTTTTCTGTTGATGAATTTTTGGTTTAGCTATTCTGAGGCCCAAACAAGAGACAGAACTTTCGATTCAAGATAGGCATCCTACCTGTACGTGCCTGTTTTATGTGTTATTTTTGGCTTGTGACTGAGTCATGACACCAGTGCTGTTCATTGATCTGCTCAAACATTATCATGAACTGTTGCCTCCTACTATATTGAGGAAGAAACGCGAATCGGAGCGTAAAGTTCCTATTCGCAAGCGCACTGCTCCTATTGATATGCGCCTGAGCAGAAGTAGGATTTCTGTTGGTGCTGATGTCAAACAGCTGCTTGTTGCTCAACAAGCTGCTGCGCAAGGTGTCAAGTCGCCTCCGCCTCTGCCGTCTCTCCTTCCTCAGGATTCACAGGGTGATGTTACGCAACCCGTTCTATCATATCCAGAGTCTGAGCCACCACCATCTCTGGATCAATCGCGAGTTTTACCTGCTCCGTCTTTTGAGTACCCAAAGACCTCTTCACCTCTACACCTGGTTCAGGGTCAGAGCCCAGCATCCGATCTACCACGTCCTCAGTTTACTAAGGAGCCCAATAGTGAGATTGGTGATATTCCTCCTCGTCCTCTTGCCAACTTTAAGGAACTTTTAAATGAAGTAGATGATGTACCTCGGCCAAAATTTGTTGACCCTCCTCCTGAGAAAGAGTCAGAGGGAGAAGAAGGCACGGAGGAAGAAGAAGAGGAGGAGGAGGAGGAGGAAGAGGAAGAAGAGGAAGAAGAGGAAGAAGGAAGCGACGAAGAATCCGAGGAAGAGGAAGAAGAGGAAGAAGAAGAAAAGCAGAAGGTTCCAATCTCTCCACCTCCGCAGCTGGTCGTACAGCCTCCGCAGCCAAAGGTTCCTTCTATCAGGACTCTGCCTTCACCGCCATCGGCGGTTGCTTCGATTGTCCAGCCTATACCTCAGAGGCGTTTGAATGTCAACTTGGATGGTCGTAGTGGTAGTCCGGTGCCATTAGGGAGTAGTCCTACTACCCCTTCGAATGATGATGTTGTTCTGGGGACTGGATCTACGACGATTAAACGTCATGGATCTGGACAGACTGGGCAGAGTTCTTCTTCTTCTGGTATTCGAGGTCCGAGATTTGCGAGGAGTGGTGGACGAGGAGCAGGAGGAGCAGGAGCAGGAGGAGCAGGAGGAGGTAATAATGTTCAGACTATGATTTCGTCGATTAACAGAAGTATGGTGGGTTCTTCTACCTCTTCTCCGCAAACGCCACTTTCGACGTCGCCCAACAAGATGGGCAGTCATCATTATCATCATCAACATAGCAATAATAGGTTATCGGGGGGGAGTCCGATTATGAGGCCGTCTAGTGTTGTGGGGAGGAATACGAATACGGGGATGATGTTTTCGAGGAGGACTATGGCGAGTGATGCGGAGGATGAGATTGTGGGTGGGAAGTAGAGAGAGGTGGGATGGATGGTTTTATCTATGGAATGTGTTATATATATTCTTTTGATTGACTGACTGACTGACTGACGGACTGGTGCAAATAGGTTTTTTTTTTTTTGCTTCGTCCTGCTCTTGATAGGGTATCTATATATATAACATGTGTTTGCTTTTTGTATTTCTTGGTTTTTTTAGATATGGAGCCGTCAAAACAAGTAGTGAGTTGTGATAGCCACCAAGGGTGACCCTCGGGGAGTCACATCATCACCCGTCCCATCAAAATATGGGGTATCAACCACGTGATGGATGCCCTGGTTTCCGGACCTAGAAAGTCAGCTCATGCCTAGATAGATATCACTGGTCCTGGCCACTGTAGCAAGGTTTGTTTTTCTAGAAAAAAATAAATTAATCTCCATTCAACCATCTGCAACTGCTGATAACGCATTTCATAGATATACATCATCTACATCTGCTGTTATCATCCAAATGTATCCCCATCTGCGTGTTATTATACTCAAAATTTGGTCTCCCGTTGTGTCGATGCCTCGGTGGTAGCAGTGGTGGTAGTAAGTATCATCTCAAGGCAGCTTACAGTGCAAAAGAACAAGTTTGCATTTTCGAATCAGCATGGATAACCCTAGTCGAGGCTTGAGGTATTATTTGAATGATCGATATCAGGAAAGCACTGTGCATGACCGGCTACATTGACGGGGGGCATTTCTGCAAGTACATCTATCTACTGATGATGACGATGACTGAACCATGCCGCATGTATGTTGTTTATTCCATTCCGATTCATAAAATAGCACTGAAGCTCATCCTTACCTTTCTGGATCGCCACAAAAAAGATATAGGAGCAGAACGCATGATGAAACAGCAGAAATTGAACTGGTATGTATGTGTACATGGAAGGCGTGGCCCCCCCTTTTACAATGACTACCCCTCTGTAGCTGGAGTAGAACCTACAGAAAACGTGCCAAAATCTCCAAGCGAATGACATGTACGAATATAATTGTTTATTGTATAACCTGATTAGCCATACTTGATAACTTCGATACGTGACTTGCTAAGCTTGAGAAGTCGATTTTGCCTCTGTATACCGCTGCTCAGATCCTAAACCACCAATTTCATAGTATGCAGTGGACTTGTCACCAATTTCGACATCTTGTTTACATAGGCTCGTCTCGTTGAAACTGGAGCCAAGAAGCTTACCCAGCTTTATACTACTATCGTTGCTGAAGGCTCCTCTGGTAACACTCCCACAGCCCCAGACCCAGACTCTACGAGTTTCCTTCATCCCTTTTTTCAAACTAATTACCTATCAATTGCCCTCTACCATCAACACATCCTGCAGCACCTGCCATCATGTCGACCTTGACGGAAGCTTAGAAGTGTTACGCCGATATGCAAAGTGATTGGAGTGTCAGGAGCAAGATAAAAGGCTTGTTACGCGAGCTGACACGACGGACCCCATTTCGACTGGATTTGGAGTTTGGTCAATGGGTTGAGACCCTCTTATTCACCTATGCCGCCTATACCACACAGCGGTAGTGGTGGTGGATCATCATCATCAGGAATCAGAGGGAGAGAAAGGGCTTCAAGTGGGCCGGCAATTCCAATTAGAGGAGGGGATGAGGAGGGGCTGACAACCGGCTGGGCTTCATTTTGCATCAACCATCAATGTGTCTCACTCTCTCGTTGTATTCGAATATTGATTGGTGCCCCCTTGCCTCACTAGTACTTATCCAGCACTTTTTGGGGCCGTTGCTTGCTTCCTGAGTTTCAATTTCCGGATCCTGATGCCTCCTTTGTCCGAGCAAGGATTGGTACTCTGCTGTTGATCGATCATGTCGACTCTTTCATGCCACTTCACTTCATCGACCGTCATTCACACCACTTTTCATATTTAATGACACTCGATAGCATTTTGGACACTCATCTTTTTATGATTATTGCACTTTGTAGTGTCTTTGAACAAATTTCACCTTTTTTGGTTGTACATGCGTGCCTTTTATTCAGCCTTTCCTTCTCTCTCGTTTTGAACGCGACACAGTCCTTATATATTAGCACTGTAATATACCTGACACGACGATGACGGTTTACAAGAACCCGACTCACGATCACCGCTCCTTTCAACATCGCTCACTTATCATTTCCAGGGAATAATACATGCTAGAGCTTGTGTTTTGTGTGGTCTTGTCTCATCATTCTATTGATGTAGTTTATCTTTACTCGCGTCTGTCCTTGTTTTCATGGTTGCCTACAAATTTATACCAACTTAGATGTACGTATATTGTATGGAAACTTCTAAACTGTGTATTTCAGGTTGATCGGAGGTCGATCGATCATAATAATGCAAATCGGATACAAACTCAATACAAAGTCTATACAATGTTATTGTACCTTGTCCTGTTATGGGCATTCTTCGGGTTCTCGGTGAAAATTGATCTGCACGAAAGTAGAAACTAATGTTGAGGCATGTTATCTTCTATCGCAGAATGATATCGGTTATGGGATGACACCGAGATGTCATGGAAACATCATTCCTTGGAGCAGTTTCTAGGATACTTAGGTATATAAAATAGGGAATGTACATAGAATAATTGAAGGTCTTTCTTCCTTTCCCTCACTCCCTGCGTGC
>Ga0153966_100578_pt1 | contig 11796 bp, 14 predicted proteins | sample TSFL050MetaG_FD_104738 | JGI IMG/M metagenome (GOLD analysis project Ga0153966, IMG submission 104738) | Attine ant fungus gardens microbial communities from Florida, USA - TSFL050 MetaG | ecosystem: Host-associated > Fungi > Mycelium > Unclassified | place: USA: Florida, Paynes | collected... | reverse complement strand
CACATGAGTCGCACAGCATCAACCAAAACATCAGCCAATCATTTGTGATGAAGAACGTCCTTGTTTTTGACAACCTCATTGCCGATTTTATGAGTCTCGGACGATCAATCTTGAGGAACCTAATTCATTGTCATGTAAAATTGGATACTTGGAGGATTACTACAAGAAAAGGTGTTGGTAGATATGATTACGAAATGTGGTTGAGTCTGGAGGAATGATATATCATAGTCCAGTAGTTAGGATTGAGAAGAAAAATTCGACAGCGTCAACAACCCCTCTTCCCTCACAAACGTCCTCGCATAAGGCATCCACTTTCCCATTATCTCCGCGAAATTCACTTGCATCGTCTGGATCCTACCAGAAAACGGTGAATATGCACCAGGATCCGAACCTTTCTTGTACGCTGTTGTATGTTTCTTCTTCGCCTCATCCAACAACCTCTTCAACCACGGTTCTGTCCTGGCGTTCGACACCCAAGTCGCCGTCAGAATCATCTCAAAATGCCTCTCAAGTTCTCCATATGTATACGCTACATACCATAACCAACTCCTCGACAATCTCTCCTTTTTCAGCATGAGATTGTATACGAGGTATTCGCGCCATGATGTCATTTCGTCTTCTGGCATGGCAAGAGACTCTAATTCTGGATCGAGAGGTTCGAGCCAGGATGGGAGTCGGCATGATGCCCATAGAGGTGCGTAGTACGCTTTTTCCCACTGGGTCAAAACGACAGACTTAATTGTCATTCCATCTTCTTCGAATATGACGAAGAATAAAGGCATAATCATGTGTCTGTGAGCTAGGCGGAAGAGGCTTTCTGAGAGGATGGTCTCTAGAATGAGTGTACGCTCCGTAAATTTCTCTCGTTCCTTTTGACCTTTGAATGACTCTTTATTCCGTCCGGTAATATGAGGCGGCAGGAAGTTTCCTCCGGAGAATTCGGACATATGTTCTTGGAGAAGTGTATTGAGATTCTTGATACGAAGAGTGTCGTGAGGTGAGAGTTCATATGTATTGTACTCCTGAAAGCGTCTGCGGAATGCTGCCATATCGGGCTCACCATTGTGCTTGAATAAACCTGCATAGAGGATGGAGTACGCTTTGTACAAGTGGCTGTGATTCGTCGGCGCTATTTGGAGGTTAACGGAGGAAGGTTTTGCAGAGGAGGATACAACAGAAGAAGTGGAAGGACCGGTCGGAGGTGGTGGTGGTTGCATGTCTGGTGGTGGACGCATATGAATTGGCACACAGATAATATCAACGATTTTCTCCAGCACAGCTCTCTTCTGGTCATCACTGAGGATAGGCCAGACCTGGTCAAGTGATCGACCATCATTCTCAATCTGGCCGCAATTTTTAATATTTATGGTGCGATGCGTAAGGTCATGAAAGAACATACGTCTTCAATGATAACAGCGGTATAACTTCTAAGATCTACTTTCGAAGAAGTGCCATAAATCCTTGGAGCAGCCCAATCAAGAACGTTGCGCACGGCGTTTGTCTGACTCATCTGAAGGGAACATGTCAGCACCAAACAGAAAATTAATACCCACCAAACCATTGGCATACCAACATCTCACAAGCTTTAGCGCCCTTGGGGAAAATAATTGCCATCACTGACTGGGGCACTTTGCCTGGATAAGAACCTTTGACCTCAAGAGAGTATCTCAACCACTGACTTGGAAATCAGCCTTCGTTTCACTGTGCCAGCAAACAGGACAAGATCATACTCACCGGAATTGCATCACGATAAAATCGCTGGACAAACTTGGGAACAAGGAGGACATCACCCCTGCCACTGTGTATTCTAGGAGTCAAGGATAACTGTACGGTGTGCAGGATGACATTTGAAATATGTCCATAGTTCAAGTCAGAGGGGTCAAAGATGAGGCCAACGGAAGCCATCGAGCGAGATCAAGGACAGATGTGACTGAGCCACGATTTTCAAGTACATATCTGGAATTGATTTTGATCGCAGGCGTTGTGATACATAGATACGGAATTGGCTATACTAACTTTCCCTACCACATCCCCATCTTTTCACATCTCTATTTACAGCTTGAATGGCGTTCTAGGATAGGCTACCTTCAGGGCGGCCGTGTCATCGACAAACCAATAGAGCTGCCCCGGGTAGAGAGGTTTTATCCGGGATGCTGGTAGTCCAAGTTCGGGCTGATCCAGAGCGGCCTGCAGAATATCCTGTTTTCCTTCTCCAGTAGCAACAAATGCGACGCGCGAAGCGTGATTGATGACGGGATACGTGAGCGTAATGCGTTTCACCGGCGGTTTGGGAGAGTCATCAATCCATGCAACCCAGCGGTCGGCTTCTTCCAACAATTCGTGATTGGGAAAGAGGGATCCAGTATGACCATCAGGTCCCATTCCAAGCAGGATGAGATCAAAGACAGGGAAGCGTGCCGAGTCTTTTTGGGCAAATTCTCGGATGAGTTGTTTTTCATAGTCGTCCGAGAGCTCGTCGAGATCATCGAGGAACTCGGTGTTGATGGTGTGAATTTGATCACGAGGGATGGGAACTTGAGAAAAAAGGACGTCATCACAAGACTTGTGGTTGGAGTCTGAATCGTCAAGAGGGACCACGCGCTCATCAACATAGAAGACATGCCTGGGGACAAAATGAGGGGTACAAGATGTAGCCAATGCAGACTGAACTTACCATTTGTCCCATTTCACACTTCGGTGGGTAATGAGTCCCTTGAGCGTCTTTGGGAGAGATCCACCAGAAAGAGCAATGGTGAACCTCCCCTTTTTGTCAAGCGCCTCCTTCTGTGCCTTTATGACAAAAGCAGCAATGCCATCAACTAGATCAGATATGTTCTCAAAGACATTGAGAACAGGTGTATTTGGAGAGTGGTGGACCGCCATGTTAAGAGAGGAGAGAGGAGCGTGAGACTGGCAGAGATTAGATTACCACGCCATCTAATTTAGGATCACATCTATAATCTACTTTCGTCTCTTGTCTTGCTACCGCCCATCCGTACGCAGACTTAACATTTGGTACTGATGAACACGGGCGACAATTATCGCTATGATGCGTATTTGATTTTCAACCATGGACTTGGGGCTGGTTTGGTTTTGGTCAATCTGATAAGGGTCAACACTTGTTGTAGACGTACAAGAAACGGTGCTATCCCTCCCAGCCAGAACCCATTGATCGACGATGCTCGTGTGGTCGAGATCACTAAGGTTTCGCGGTGAAGAGGCAGGTGTAACTCCAGGGGCAAGTGGTGCGGGCATGACCACCTGTACCTGGCTGTTAAATCTATGGGGCAAGCCTCTCCAGCTGCTGAGGCGCGATTTGGATGAAGCAAGGGATATTGGTCGGTGATGATGTGGCAGAAATTGATCATCTGTGCGTAGACCAGGCAGGGATTTAGATTGCCCAGCGAAGGAAGAATGAGTGATGGGGGGCGGACGAAGAAGTGATTCCGCCTCAGGCGCAGGTTTTGGGCATTCTCCAGAATAAATGCCCAGGAGAGAAGACTTGCTTCCGCTTATAGACAGGGGCTGATTGAAGGTAGCCTCAAAATACGCAAGCTGGTGTTGACGGTAGTGGGCAAGGGGCTGGACAGGAGGAAGAGGACGGGCATGTCTTCGTGCGGAGCATGAGCTGATCATGCGGACAAGTGTAACAATTACGACGAGGCCGACGACGACGATACAGACGACGATGACAATGAGTGTCTGGCGAAGCATGAGGTGTCAAATAAAAATGGCGAACTTATGTAATATACTTTCTTTTCAACCCTGACTTTGTCATAGGAGTGGTCACAATAGGCTACAAAGCTGAGCTCATATTCTGAATGATTGTGTTATAAATAGTGTAGCTGCTATAGCAGCATGATGGCAATAGTTGAGTAACTTGCTGCACACTCACAGGGTATAATCTTTCAAAGGCTAGCCTGATAGTAAGGCAAGAAGTAGAGATAAGCAAGGTTTATAGGGTTGATAGTGGATATTGTGAACAGGTTACCTTGGTACAGTATACTTGGATTGGTATTCTAGTAAGAGAATACCCCTCTTTTTATACATCTACTGTGTCACAAAAAAGTGACTACTAAATCACACCATGGAAGTATCACAAAATACTTGTTCAATGAACTATTTAAATAGCTGGAGTGTTAAGGAGTAACTCAGGTTGCAACACTTAAGTAAAGGCTTGAGGATAAGTTTAGAGTAGAGAAAGGAAGGGAATGATACAATTGGTAAAGCATAGGGAATACAAGTGAGTATCTACTACTATATATACCTATGTACCATGAGGTATGAATGAGGAGGGAGCATGGCAGGCATGAGGCCTGCTGAGTAAAGAACATGCCTCTACAATGAGGTGCTAACTGAGCTACTTGTACAAAACAATGGATAAAAGCAGTCCATGTGTTAGAGTCATGGAGAACACCTGGAAGCAATGAGGTTGATCATAACATAGAGCCTTGTTAGCAAGTAGCCTTGCTAATGTCACCCTGAAGCCTGAATGTATCTTAGACCCATCAAAAGAGCACTCTTACCAGACAGTCACCAAGCTGTCACTTGCTAGAAACTAATAAATTCACTGTTATACTCTGAAGAAATTGGGAAAAATAATTGAAGATTGTTGGTGAAAGGAAGTGTAGCAACCTGACTCTCCAACATTACTCACTGTTCCATGAACTGTTGGTGGAGAGAAGCCCAGTGTACTGACTCCAATACTTACTTAACACCATTCAGAATTAGTAGAGTTCAAAAACCTTGTATCATCACTGATCAGTGATAAGAGATTGACAACATAGGAATATCAACACTCAGTCCGATCTGACTCGCTTATCGTCCCTTTGTCCATAATAAAAACGAGTTCTGCCTAAACCTAGGAACCAAACCACCCTAGGAAAGTTTTTGTGAATGCTGAAGACATCCTTAGACCATTCAATGACTAACCTTGTGAAGAAAAGGAGCGAAGTGATCGTAATGTTGCCATGGATTATTCCATTCCAATCTCGAGGGGCATAACGAAGTTGTGCAGGAAGGCTAATGAAGGTAATGAGGACACTACGGATATATGTGACCGTGGCATTCGTGAGGTATATAGATATTTAGGTTACTAACTGTGTAACCTGTTAGAAGCCTATGAATCAACTGCAACATTTGTGGAATGTTCAAAACTCACATCCGCAATTGCAAGTGCCAATAAACTAGCACCAATGAGGCGCTCTTGGCCAGCCGGATTGTTTGGGAGAGTATCACGAACCGCGCGGAAGACGAGGGAGGATAATAGACCAAGAAGAAAAAAACCTTATACAACAGCTTTCAGCTCATACTCTGGTGAAGCACCCAGGTACTAACAATTGACTAATTGTGCAACTATCATTCGGATTCGATCATCAACAAGACTTGGGGGGAGTGTACTCGAGGGAATTTGTCCTTGATAGAACCAATTCATACCTCGAAGACTCCATATAAATGGAACCGGAACGATAGTCAATACTTGAGAGAGAGAGATTCTGTCGTCAGTCAGTTTGTCAGACGGAATTTTTGTATGACATACAAGGCTCAAGGTAAAGGAATACCAGACGATAGAAACCAGGAAGTGCCGGGAAACTATCTGTCATGTGGAGGGTTTTGCGAACTGTGGGAGGAATCAACCGTGAAATTACCCGTGATGTTCTCAGAGACTTGTTATGACTTCGTTGTGACTCGTCTCTAACTGCATGTTCCTGGCATTGTTCAGTCACATATGGAAATAGTAGTAGAGCGGACCTTAGTTCAGTCCTAGTTTGCAATCCATCCTTTCATCTCGAACACCGAGTTTAAGGACTTCGTAATAAGACTCGATCACCCGAGCAAGATTCACATTCTTTACTTAACTGGAAAAGAATGTATAATAGAGTCTAACACGATAAGACTGATTTGATGACACTCTTTTTGCAGTCATATTCTCCTCTGCTTAAACCTAATGGACCGGCAAGGCGTCTCGTTATCTCAACATAACTCAAATTTGCTCATGGCTAATGATATGGAAAGTCCAAGATCATTTGTGTTCGACCTTCCTACTCAACTTGTTGCACCAAACCCAACTGGTGTTCCCCCTTCTGCATTACAGTCGTCGTCCTTGAGTCGATCAGACCAGTGTTTCACGCAAGCTAACGAACTCTCATTCGTGATTATCTCAGGAGGGACTGGCGGGAACGCCATATGTTCAGCTTTTGGCAACGCCTGTTATGTTCTTCCCGTTTCCGACGATGGGGGTTCCTCAAGTGAGATAATTCGGGTCCTTGGCGGGCCCTCTGTAGGTGAACAACGCATTTGCCATCAGGGCATTGATTGGCTGACGCTCTCTTCTCGGGATGACCTATTCAAGGGGATATCCGCTCACGATTAGTCCGGTTGATTCCGTCTAGTTCTTCTTCCTCGCCCCTGGAAGCTATTCGGCGCTTTCTTTCCTATCGGTTTCCAGCAAACTGTGACGAGAAGGAAGCCAGAGATGAATGGAGGAATATAGTCGAAGGCCGAAGTCCATTGTGGAACGGAGTCCCCAACGACAGAAAAGAGACAATCCGAGGTATGTGCTGCTGGCCTAGAGTAGAGCCTTTCCGACAGTATATTCAGGATTTCTTGTCTACTTTGAAAGTGAACTATTACGACGTGCGCACAAGAACTTTGACTTTCGGAATGGAAGGTATGATGTCTTTTCCCGTCCTCTGAGTGCCTCTATAACCTCCAACAGCATCGGGAATTACTTCCTCGCAGCTGCCCAAATTTTTTTCCGCTCCTTACCTTCAGCCATCTTTCTATTCTCATCTATCACAAATAGCCAGGCAATGAGATTTACCCTCTGATTGTCACTACGAAGCTTATTAAGTTCTCTAGGCAACGATTTTACCTGTCATTATCACCAACCATACAGTGATAATTGCAGCTGAACTCGTAAGACATCAAGCATGTTTTGTTGAAATCACTGACATACTTTGCAGGAAAATGGAAGTCGTCTCGTTGGGCAGTGCGAGATCTCACACCCTGTCAGGCAAAGTGTCGCAACCAATGCTGTTTCAGATGAACCATTATCCCTGGTTGAGGGACTTGGAGAGAGGCCAGACCAAAGGCAAAATATGATGTTTGAACAAGAGGCTAAAAACATGTATGAAAGCCTAGTCGCTCCAATCTCGAGTAAGTATTTAAAAATACCAATTCATGAGTTTACCTGGTCATTCTGCAGGGCTTTTCTACATAAATGCTTATGGTATGGAGATCCATCCAACGCCTAACCCAGGCTATCTTGCCAACCTTGATGAAAGGGAGGTACTAATTTACTCCTGTGGTTCTTTATGGACCAGGTATGTCGTAAAAAATGAAAGTTTCCCAGAAATTGAATTCACACATTGCCAGTATTGTTCCATGTCTGGCCCTTCGAGGAGTTGCTGCTCAGATTGCACATTCGTCTAAACTCCGGGCGAAGATCCTTCTCTGTGAGTGTAATCAACTCCAGTGATCTGTGTTTATTGACGCCATAGTTAGTGAACGTAGAAAATGATAGAGAGACGGAACGGTATACAGCCGTGGATTATATTCTGTCAGCTTAAATCTCTACTATTGTGTTCGATCATGCTGACATGGCATTCGATAGCACCATCACAAAAACCCTAAACACAAGTCATGAAACTGTACCGTACGGTACAGAAAATGCTAGCACAACATATCCAGTATCAGCATTTGTAACACATCTAATCTACTTTGAAGGAACAAATGTTCCTGTTGACGTCAAGTGCATCAATGTGAGTGGATACTGTGAGCTCCGTGACGGTACATTCAGACTAGGTCCAGGCACTTGGAGTAAAGTGCACGAGGATCGAACCACGAGAAGAGTGTGAGGGTGACGAAGTGCCTCGATACAATTCCACAAATGTTCGAAAGGCAGTGAATCAGGTTTTGCGAGATTTAAACCGTTCATCATTGAGCTCTCATTGAGTTCTCACGCCAAGTTGGGTCCTGATTCCTCTTTGTATGTAATTCCCAACGGTCATCACGTCTCTCATCTTTGTGACCCATTTCCAATTTATAATAAGCGCCGTGTAAATTTGGGCCTCATCCTCCGAATTCCATGACTTATCCTGGAAGATTACATGACCAAGTGGAATTGCCTTCATCTACTCAGAACCAAGAATCTTGGGACAGTTTCCACACATGTATGTGGCTTGTACTGAATGGGATATAATTCTACTCGTTGTGATACTTGACTGGTCAGTAAAAACCCCAGACGCTGTACTTGCCTGTGTTGCAAGTCCCACAGACATTGACGACAACCCTAATCTGTCCAAAAAGCGGCACGCCCTTTGTTGCAAGCCAGGGACTCTAATACAACATATCTGTGGTTCTGACCTCAACCTCAAGGAAGCCGAGACCAATGCCACTGTTCTTGACCTTGAGGAAGGTAACTGTGAAAGTAATCTGCTAAGACGTCACGCGATAGATAACACAGAATTTGATGAGAACAATGTTCCTCCTTCCCTTATACGAAAAACTAGTATCCGCTTTCGCTCCCGCGTGCGTATCACATCTGGCCTCAATCACCTTCGACAAGGCAGAACCAGTACACTTCTGTCGACTAGAGGTGATGCTGGTTATGTTTGCTACACTCCTTCATCCTCGAGGTCTGGGTCCGCATCTTCCTCCATTTCTGCCCCGCTGCGATCAAGAACAGATGATGAGGCGGACAGACCTGGATGGGGTCCTTTGGGCAGACGTGTAAGTATGTTAGCGAAGAAAAATCGGACGAAGAAGCGATTTGAATTAAGCAAGGATAATCAGCCCTGGACCGCACCGCAGTCCGACAGAGTGAATGGATCGACAACTTCCAGGAGCTGCGAAGAGACGACAGAAGCTTCGCCTTTGCTGATTGCACCCTCTCGCAGGGGGTCGGATTCTACGTCTTGCCGACGTCGACAGGGAGGACGATGTCATTGCGTTGAATGTGGGTTGCCTTTCCATAAGAAGTTTTCACCAGGTGAAGTAGATGAGGTATTTGGCAAGTGGCCAAACCGGATGCTAAATTATCAGGTACTGTTATTTGACTGGATTTGCGCTCTCGTTGTTTCACTGAGATGGCGCTACTTCAGTGGTGGTGGCAGCAAGTTGAAACGGTCATCTGTTGTCGGTATGCATATGAGTCCGACGAGTACACTCAATAATTTTGGTTTTCGTTATCCTTTCGTGTCGCGCTCTATGATGATTTCATTGGGTTCCATGGTAACAAGTTTAAGGCAGATACCCAAACATGCATAAGATTACAACAACAATAGATTGAGATGCTAGTGGCATGGTATATTGGTACAGTCTATCTAGCTCCAGGGGGTAGAATCATCGTAGGTGGTAAAGTGGTCACGGGAGGCAAGAGACTTGAAGCAGTCTTGCGGGCATTTTGAATAAGAAGTTGATCCATGATAACAATTGCAGCCATAGACTCGACTATAGGAACGGCACGGGGAACAACACAGGGATCATGGCGGCCACGAGCAGCGAGAGTTCCTGGTGTTCCATCATACTGAGCGGTTTGCTGTGCTTGTGAGATAGTGGCAGGGGACTTAAATCCAATCCTGGGTGAAATGCAGATCAGATTGGTCCTTTGTAGATAAAGATTGCGCACCGAAAATAAATGTCCTCGGAGTTGGTGATGCCACCCTGAACACCCCCACTCCAGTTGGTCATTGTACCAAGTTTACCACCATCACGGCCGACAAACGGATCGTTGTGTTTACTTCCTGGGACTTCAGTTCCACGGAAGCCGGAACCAATCTCGAATGCCTTGGTCGCAGGGATTGAGAGCATTGCGTGACTCAACTTAGCTTCAAACTTATCGAAGACGGGCTCGCCAAGACCACCGGGTACATTGCGGATCACACAAGTGACAGTACCACCAATGGAATCTTGAGCATCTTTTGCTTCAATGATACGCTGAGGCAGATTGAGCACCCAAAGAAGATTTCAAGTCTGATTCAAGCACTTACCTGAGTCATACGATCAGCTGTTTCTGGATGAGGACACCTTGTAGGATGTTTGTCGATCTCTTCACGGGTGATGGTCGAGATGAGTTTGAGAAACTCCGGGGAGACAGCATCTGCGATATCACCACTGTCTTGATCTCGGGGGGATGTAGCGATGTAGGGCAAATGAATTTTCCCCACAGAAGAGACGAAAGCGACGATCTCGATACCAAACACTTGCTTGAGGTATTTTTCGGCGATAGCACCAGCGGCAACGCGACCTGGTATAGTTGGCTAAATAGTTCAGCTATAATTGAGAAATAGTGTAATACCGATAGTCTCACGAGCGCTACTGCGCCCACCGCCGCTGCTGGCCTTGATGCCATATTTCTGGAGATAGGTATAATCAGCGTGACTGGGACGGGGATATAGATCGGTCTCCGAGTAGTCGTGAGGGCGCTGGTCCTCGTTTTTCACAAGAAGACCAATGGGTGTACCCAAAGTTACTCCACGTTCGATTCCAGATTGAATATGTACTTGATCCTTCTCATTCCTCTGTGTCAAGGCAGCATCAGACTCGGTTGAGTCGAAATCTATTCGCCTACTGGAGTAGTGAGATTGCTCTGACCCGGCCTGCGACGGCTAAGCTGCACTTGTATATCTTCTTCGGTTAGCTCGAGACCCTGTGTATAATGTGAGATGGTAGCTGGTCAGGAAAGAGGATCATTGGTTACCGGAGGGCAACCGTCGATGATGGCACCGACTGAGGAGCAGTGACTCTCGCCGTAAGTGGTGACACGAAATAAAGTGCCGTAGGTGGACATGTTGACAGAAAGGATGGAATGCCAGAGGCAGGGTGGACGATCTTATACTCGCGGCCAAGACGGACTCGGATTGTGAATACTCGGATCCAAATAAAGCCTAATAAGATTCTTGCATCTCTTTCCTTTTTGGGAGTACGGCCTTTTTCTTGGTTGCCGGTTCTTGAGAGATGGCGACTCACATTTTCTACCAACCCCTATGGCTTCCTCCATCACGACAGGAACCACTGGATCCCGTTCCCGCCCTCACGCACGAAAGAAAATCAATGACGATGCTCCCTATACAGCTCCTCCGAGCGCCAGCGCTGGCACAAAACGACAAGCAGCAGAGAAGGCTGACGGTGAGCCGCGAGTAAAGCGGAAACGCGTAGAACCAGTGACAGCTATAGCGTCGAGTAACAGTAAGAAAGATGCTGAAGAATCACAAAGGAGCTCAATGGTATGAAGCTCTGTCATTCCTATGTCACTTTCCTGACATCAATCACTCCAGGTCGAGTTTTCCAAAATGCCCACATCAGTCCTCTACTGTTATATGGCCCAATACGACATCGTTCCTAACGTACGACCGTCGCCTCTCACTGCGGAGGATCCCCCATCCCCAATGAGTCTTGCCAGTCTGCATCGCCCCTCGCCCCTCGCCCTCACTCCGCCTGCTCAGACAACCCCTGCCAACCGACCCCGCCGTGAACCAAAAGAACAGAATAGACGACGAAGCTCTCGCCTTCTTGAAGAAGAAATGAGAAGTCGCACTCCGATATTGGCTGACGCTGATGAGGTTCACGGTGTGCTTGCCGGGATTATCGAGAGCCATTTCAGGGATATGCCCCCCATCAGCGGAAGGGACGAGGTGGATACGTTGGCATCGTTCATGTGTGCTGTTGAGAAATCAAAGATCCAGCGTGTAAAGTGCTGACGCTTGTCCATCGAATGCTTTGCCTGTCGTTTCATAGTCGACTGGCTATCTCACTATTTATTTGTAATGTCTTCTATCCACTTCTGGTGGCCTT